>JAESFN010000082.1_pt1 | contig 209132 bp, 178 predicted proteins | sample 9269411 | NCBI WGS metagenome assembly JAESFN01 (sample SAMN14505399, study PRJNA617100) | algae metagenome | isolation source: Iphinoe sp. HA4291-MV1 and co-occurring heterotrophs from trail next to... | place: USA: Maunawili Falls, Hawaii | collected 2009-07-25
AAAGGTGAGGGAATTCCCTGCCTCTTTAACGTAGGGCTCCTTGAGGTGCAGACTCTTCATCGCCTCGAAGGCAGTGTTCAACCCCTCACCAACATGCTTGTTCGGCGGGTTCGGAAATTTGTTGATCAGCCGAACAATCTTTCCGTTGCGCGCAGCCTGATTATCCAGGAAGTTGCGGGACGTGACGTGACCGGGAAATTTACCGGGGCTCTCTACTTCGATCCGGTTGTCGTAGACTCGGATCTGGATGTCCGTCTGGATACTGTAGTCGCGATGCAGCACGGCGTTGGTAACGATCTCATGCAGTGTCTCATGGGGATAAGTGATCTTCTCAAGACCATCTGTGCCGAGACGCTTGATACCTTCGACCATCTTCTTAGTAGCTTTCACCGAGCCTTCGATGAGGTCATACAGCGCTCCTTCGATCGTTTGGGGCTGGCCCTCGAGTGTTTCGCGCGCCCCTTCTTTGGATGTCCGATAGCGGTAGAGCTTCACCGCTGAACGCTTGGGCAATGCAGCCTGCGGGCTATCGGCGAACAGGAGCACCGCTGCGACAAGCGGGTTGTTCCCATTGAGCAATAATTCACCTTTGAACCATGCCGTAGGCCGCTTCGCGGCACTCGGGGCGATGTTGGCCAGGAATCGCTTCGCCGTCTTGGATTTGGTGACGAGGTCAGGGTCGATCGTGACCGTCTCGTTCTCGAAGGAGACGATACCTTTATCGAGCTTCAGTTGGGCAAGCTTGGCAGGCGTGTTGTAAGGCAAGTTGGAGGCGTTTCGGCGAACGTAAACCAAGCCATCGGTCGTCTCAATGATCCCCTGCGTACGGAATATTGTGACATGGAACACGAGGCCCGTCTGTCCCGGGCATTTCAAAAGGCGCCGGTGTAGTGATTGCCGAGTTCGGTCAGTCCTTCGAGCATCGCAACGAAATCGTTGGCGTCTTCGGGGTCAGCAAAGCCTTCCCACAAGCGCTTTTTGTTGTTGGAGACGTCCTCTGAGATGCCTAGAAAGATTTCGCCGCCCGACGCATTTGCGAAGCCGCTTACAGACTTGGAAAGTTTGGCCGGTTGATGCGGATGTCTTTAACGTCGGCGAAGTGACCTTCTTCTGTGGCAATGATCTTTGCGGCCTCTGCAGCGGTAATCTCACGTATCTCAAACATCCCCAGCACCGGCAATTGAATGTAACCGGTGCATGAGTAGTGCAGGGGTCGGGGACGGTCAACTAGGCGGCGGCTCGAGTGACAGTGGCCGTAGGCTTCAGGACGGTGCCGACGTTGCTCCGAGCGCCTATGCGATGAACCGAGCCACTATCCGTCAGAGGAAGACGGGCCAGCCAATATGGTTCGAGTTCATCGACCAGACGCGACTGGCCGCCTACGATTACATGCGTTCGACCGGCCAAGCCGGTTCCAGTCTGGCCTCGCCAGGCGAGGCGATAGGGGCAGGTTACGACGGGCAGTACGCGCGACTCGTGCAGGATTGGGCGGCCGGCACTAGTCTCGACCCTGCAAAGTTCGGCACCAATCTCTCCGTCGGACGAAAGCGAGTTGACTCACAGGCGAACGGGAATCTTCGCGCTGTCTAGCCCTTGCTCAGACAGTGATTGGTTGACGCGGGTTCCACCGGAACCGGACATGGTCGGCGGCAGCATGGCCGCCGCCGACCTTTCGCTTTCAAGGTCCACTTCTGGGATGAAGCAGGCCGTGTCCATCATGTCTTCATCGCGCCCCCTGCGGCGAGCCTGACGCTGGCTCCCCGGCCTGCGCCTTCTTCACCGACAATGAAGGATGCGAATGGCTCGGTCTCTCGGACTCCGACCGGGAAAGGTCCCGGATCAACCTCTGAGCACTGTCCTCGCCTGTCCGGGAACGCACGACGGAAACTGTCATCCTCGGGCTTGTCCCGAGGATCGAGGGTTCCACGGGGTCGCGGCCAGAACACGTGGTGCGCATCCCGCCGCACTGTCCGACTGAGAGGTTCGCCCAGCAAAGACATGGATCCTCGGGACAAGCCCGAGGATGACAAGGAAGGGGCGGCGCGCGCGACTCGCTTACCCGCGAGAGGAAGGCGCCCTACACCCGCTCGAAGCGGATCAGCCCGTCGGCGTTCTCGCGCTTGCGGGCGCGGCCCTCGGTGACCAGGCGGTGCAGGTGGGCGAGCGACTCGGCCATCGCCAGCAGCCACTGCCCTTCCAGCACCTTCGCGTCGAACAGCACCCGCGCACACTCGGTCGCCGTCCGCGGCGCGTCGAGCGCGGCCTCGATCTTGTCGAGACGCTCGGCGTGGTGCGCCGCGAGCTGCGCCACCCGGGCGCGCAAACCATGGAACGGCAGGCCGTGCGAGGGCAGCACCAGCGCGCCGGCCTCGAGCGCCGAGAAGCGCGGCAGCGAGGCGAGGTAGTCGGTGAGCGGATCGGCCAGCGGCTCGCTGGCGAACACGCCGACGACCGGCGAGATGCGCTGCAGCACCTGGTCGCCGGCGATCAGCACGCCGGCTTCCGCGCTCCAGTAGGAGGCATGCTCGTCGGCGTGCCCCTCCGCCAGGATCGGCTGCCAGCGGGTGCCGCCCATCGCCACCGTCTCGGCCTCGGTGAGGCGCACGAAGCCGCGCGGCTGCGGCCCGACGAGGCGCGCGTGCGGTCCGCGATCGACCGCGAAGGCCGCGCGATGGCGCTCCTCGACGCCGTGGCTGGCGAGGAAGGCCAGCACGAACGGGCTCGTCGGATCACCGGCGGTGGCATGCGTCACCCGCCCCCACAGCCACGACGCGCGCGTCGCGTGATAGGGCGCTGAAAAGCGCTCCGCCACCCAGCCGGCAAGCCCGATGTGGTCGGGATGGCCGTGCGTGGCGACCAGCTTGGTGAGCCGCCGTCCGGCGAGCGGGCCGGAGGAGGCGAGCCGGTCCCAGGCCGCGCGCGTCTCCGGCGTGTCGATGCCGCAGTCGACCGCCGTCCAGCCGTCGCCGTCGTCGAGCAGCCAGACGTTGACGTGGTTGAGCCGGAAGGGCAGCGGCATCCGCGCCCACAGGACGCCGGGCGCCACCTCGATCGTCGTGCCGGGCGGCGGCGGCTCGGGGAAGGGGAGCCGGACCTCGCCGTGATGTCCGTCGTGCATCGCGCTCACGGGTTGCTGCAGTGCGTCACAACCGACATGACGCAGGCCGCCGCCCAAGGCAAGGGTTAATGCGGGGCCGGATGGCTGCCATGCGGGGGGCCGGCGCATCGCCACACCGATGGGTCATCGAGGCAACGGCAAAGCGCTTGTTCCGGCGCGGAGGAACGCTTGGTTGGGGCTGCGAGAACCCTCGTTTCCGCGTGCGGAACGCTCGCTCCAGGAGCGGAGCGGGCCTAGTGGGCGGCCTCCCAGTTGTCGGCCGCCTTGGCGTCGACCTTGAGCGGCACCTTGAGGCGCAGGACCGGCTCGGGGGCCTCCTCCATGACCCGCGTCGCGACCGCCATCGCGGCATCTATCTCGTTGATTTTAGCCTCAAAAACGAGCTCGTCATGAACCTGCAGCAGCATCCGCGCGGATGTCAGACCGGCCTTCGCCAGCGCGTCCGGCATGCGGATCATCGCCCGCCGGATGATATCCGCGGCCGAGCCCTGGATCGGCGCATTGATCGCCGCCCGTTCCATGTAGCTCCGCATCGACGGGTTGCTGCTCTTGATGTCGGGATAGTGGATGCGCCGGCCGAAGATCGTTTCCACAAACCCTTGATTCCGCGCGGCATTTTTCGCCGCTTCCATGTAGTCACGGATGCCCGGAAAGCGCTTGAAATAGGTCTGGATGTACTCGCTGGCCTCGGCCCGTGGGATGCTGAGCTGGTTGGCGAGCCCGAACGCGGAAATGCCGTAGATGATGCCGAAATTGATCGCCTTGGCGCGCCGCCGCACCTCGGGCGGCATGTCCTTCACGGGCACCCCGAACATCTCTGACGCGGTCATGGCGTGAATGTCGAGGCTGTCGTCGAAGGCCTTCCGGAGCTGGGGAATATCGGCGATGTGGGCCAGCACCCGGAGCTCGATTTGCGAGTAGTCGGCCGAGATCAGCTTCGACCCTCGTTCGGCCACGAACGCCGTGCGAATAGCCCGGCCTTCCTTGGTCCGGATCGGAATGTTCTGCAGATTGGGATCGGACGAGGAGAGTCGCCCGGTCGGGGTCGCGGCGAGCGCGTAGCTGGTGTGAATACGTCCCGTGCTCGGATTGACGAAGCCCGGCAGCGCGTCCGTGTAGGTCGATTTCAGCTTCGAGAGCTGGCGCCACTCGAGCATGGTGTTGATCAGGTGGCGCGCATGCTCAGGCAGATCCTCGCGCTGGCTCAGCTCATCGAGCAGGTTCGCACGCGTCTCCCATTGCCCGGACTTGGTCTTCTTGCCGCCGGGAAGTCCAAGCCGGTCGAACAGGAACTCGCCCAGTTGCTTGGGCGAGCCGAGATTGAACGCGCCGCCGGCGATCTCATAGACCTTCGTTTCGAGCCGCGCGATGTTCTGCGAAAACTGGCCGGACAAGCGCGACAGGATGCCGGGATCGACCTTGATGCCGATGCCCTCCATCGCGCAAAGCACCGGCACGAGCGGCCGCTCCAGCGTTTCGTACACAGTCGCCATACTCTCGGATACGAGACGCGGCCTGTGGACCATCCAAAGGCGCAGGGTGACGTCCGCGTCCTCGGCGGCATACTCCGTCGCTTTCGCGATTGGAACATTAGCAAACGTTTTGTCCGCCCTCTTGGTCCCGGGGGCGTGTTGGATGATGTCGTCAAATGAGATGCACGTGTGCCCGAGATGGCGCTCGGCTTGCGCATCCATGCCGTGCTGGCCTCTACCGCCATCGAGGACATAGGACAGCAGCAGAGTATCGTCGATCGGTGCCAAAGCGATGCCGAAGCGTCCGAGTACGGCGGAATCGAACTTGAGGTTCTGGCCGATCTTCAGGACCGCAGCGTTCTCCATCAGCGGCTTGAGCACATCGAGCGCATCCCGCTGCATCGCCTGTGCACCAACGTCGCCGCCGCTGAAGTCGAGCTGATCGCGTGCGGCGCCATGAATCAAGGGCACGTAACAGGCCTCACCCGGCACCACGCACAAGGAGAACCCCACGAGCTCGGCACGCATGGGGTCAACGCTCGTCGTCTCCGTATCGAAGGCTACGCGACCTGCAGCTTCCGCTCGCGCCACCCATTCACGCAGACGCTCAATGGTCGTAACCGTCTCGTATTTGGAGCGGTCAATCGGAGTTGCGATGGCGGCCTTCGCTCCCCAGGCTGCGGCAGCGCCCGGCGTACCCGACCTCTCCGACGTGTTGGCCGCTCCCGAGGACACGCCGATCGGTTTTGCCTCAACATCATTCACCGCGTCGGACGAGCGAGGCTTGGGAGGAAGGTCCGCCGACAACGTGGCCAAATCGATACCATAGGCCTCGGCCACGCGCTTGGTCAGCGACCGGAACTCCATCTCGAGGCAGAACGCGACCAGCTTCTGGCTGTCGATCTCGGGCAGGTCGAGGGCATCGAGCGGCAGCACGAGCGGCACCTCGCAGCTCAATTCCACCAGCTTGCGGCTGATCCGCGCCTGCTCCGCAAACTCGAGCAACCGCTCCCGGCGTTTCGGCTGCTTGATCTCGCCAGCTCGCGCCAGAAGCGCTTCGAGATCGCCAAACTCATTGATCAGCTCGGCCGCGGTCTTGATGCCGATCCCCGGCACCCCCGGCACGTTATCGGTCGAGTCGCCGGCCAGTGCCTGAACCTCGACCACCTTAGCGGGCGGCACGCCGAATTTCGCCAACACCTCCGCCTCGCCGACGCGGCGCTCGTTGCCGGGCATCGGGTCGAACATCCGGATGTCGGAGTCGATGAGCTGCATCAGGTCCTTGTCGCCGGAGACGATCGTCGCGGACGCGCCCGCGCGCCGCGCCGCGCACGCATACGTGGCGATGAGGTCGTCGGCCTCGAAGCCTTCCTGCTCGATGGGCGTGAAGCCGAAGGCACGCACCGCCTGTCGGATCAACGGAAACTGCGGAATGAGCTCGTCTGGGGGCGCATCACGGTTGGCCTTGTAGGCCGGGTAGAGCGCGTTGCGGAACGAATCCCCCTTGTGATCGAAGACGACGGCTAGGTGCGTCGGACGCTCACCGTCGATGCCTTCGCGAACCAGCTTCCACAGCATGTTGCAGAAGGTCATGACCGCGCCGGTCGGGGTGCCGTCCGAACGGGTGAAGCTCTTGCCACGCGATTGCGCGGCTTTGAACATGGCAAAGTAGGCCCGGAAGATATAGCCCGAGCCGTCGATCAGATAGACGTGGCTGCCCTTCGTGACGGACAGTGGTTCGCCCACGGGAACTGGGCTCTTGGCTGCCGATGTCGATGTCTGTTTTTTCATGGCGGGGACTATAGGGAATTGCTTCGCACCGGTCAGCCCTGTCGCGCCGGCACAGGCGGTTTGTGCCGCCCTCAACCGTTGCGGGCGGCGAGGATCGCCTTGAGCGCCCGGTCGCGCTCGACCTCGAGCTCCGCGATCGACCGCCCGTCCGTCATGCGCTCGATGCCCTCGACCAGCGTCGCTTTCAAGTCATCGTCGACGACCGGCTCGCCGAGTGATGCCCAGCGCCGCCGCTGGCTGTCGAACAGGTGGGCGATGTAGTGGCGAATGCCGCCCGGCCCACCGGCCAGATGGAAGGTCTGGAACGGTCCCATGAACGCCCAGCGTAGTCCGGGTCCATGTCTCACCGCCCGGTCGATATCGTCGACGTCAGCGATGCCCTGCTCCAGGATGTAGAGCGCCTCCCGCATCAGGGCCGCCTGCAGCCGGTTGGCGAGATGCCCCACCGCCTCCTTCTTGAGGATCACCGGCTCCTGGCCGAGCGACTTGTAGAATTCGAACGCCGCTCTGATCGCTGGAGCGTCCGGCTTTGCTCCCACGAGCTCCACGAGCGGCACCAGATGAGGTGGGTTGAAGGGATGCGCGACGATGACCCGCGCCGGATCCTTGACCTTGCTCACGAGCTTCGAATGGGGAAACGCCGTCGTGCTCGACGCGAGGATCGCATGGGGCGGTGCTGCCCCCTCGAGCGTGGCGAATAGATCTGCCTTCAGCGCCTCGCGCTCCGGCGCGTTCTCCTGAACCAGATCGCAGTGGGCGACGGCATCCTCGACACGCGGCACAAACCAAAGCCGGCCCACGCGGACCTGCGCGGATCGTCGGCAATCGGGCAGCGCCCGCGCAACGAACGCTCTCAGCTTGACCTCGGCCTCGGGAGCCGGATCGCTGGCGACCACGTCGAACCCATTCGCCAGAAACAGCGATGTCCAGCTTGCACCGATGGTGCCCGTGCCGACGATCGCGACAGTTCGGATTTCAGACAACGACCACCTTCCCGGGGTTCATGATGTTGTGAGGATCGAGCGTGCGCTTGATCGACCGCATGAGGTCGAGCTCCGCACTGCTCTTGTAGTGCTCGTTCTCCGCCAGCCGCATGCGCCCGATCCCGTGTTCGGCACTGATCGAGCCGCCGAGATCGACAACGATGTCGTGAACGATCCGATTGATCCGGCCGCGCTCCCGGCGGTAGCGCGCGCCGTCCCAATCGGCGGGTCGCACCGGATTGTAGTGGAGATTGCCGTCCCCCACGTGCCCGAACGAGCAGGGACGAGCCCCCGGATACTCCGCCGCGACGGCGGCATCCGCACGCTCGAGGAATTCGGCGATGCGCGACACCGGCACCGAAACGTCGTGCGCGATGCTGCCACCCGCCGACTTCTGCGCCTCGGCGAGATCCTCGCGCATTTTCCAGAACCGCTTGGCCTGCGCGCCGGTCGATGCCACGACGGCATCGCGAATGAGTCCCGCCTCCATCGCCGCGCCGAGCGCCTCCGCAAACGCCTCCGCAAGCGAGCCCGGCGCACCCTGGGCGGAGACCTCGACAAGCACATACCAGGGATGTACGTGCGGCATCGGGTCAGCGTGGCCCGGCACGCCCGTCAGCAGAAGATCGATGATCGAGCGGCGCATCAGCTCGAAAGCGGCCACCTGCTCGCCGAGACGTCCCTTCATCAGCGCCAGCAGCTCCACCGCCTTCGTCGGCGTCTCGACGCCGATCCAGGCGGTTTCGGTGGCGGTCGGTCTAGGAAACAGTTTGAGCACCGCCGCGGTGATGATCCCAAGGGTTCCTTCGGCGCCGATGAAAAGGTGCTTCAGGTCATAGCCTGTGTTGTCCTTGCGCAGGCCCCTGAGGCCATTCCAGACGCGTCCATCGGCCAGGACCACCTCGAGACCGAGCACGAGGTTGCGGGCATTGCCATAGCGGATGACCTGCGTGCCACCCGCATTGGTCGAGAGGTTACCGCCGATCTGGCAGGAGCCCTCGGCTCCAAGGCTGAGCGGAAACAAACGGTCCTGCTCGGCCGCGATGCGCTGGATTTCGGCGAGCACCACGCCGGCCTCCACCGTGATGGTATCGTTGAGGGTGTCGATCTCGCGAACGCGCTTCATCCGTGAGGTGGAGACGATCACCTCGCTCATGTCGGCGCCCGGCTGGCTGGCGCCCGTCAGCCCAGTATTACCGCCCTGCGGCACAATCGGCGTGCGCGTCTCGGCGCAGATCTGCACGATGCGGGCAACCTCCTCCGTGGAGGCCGGACGCAGCACGAGCGGGACCTTCCCCAGCCAATCGTCACGCCAGCTCCGACAATAGGGCTCGACGTCCGACGGCGCCTCCAAGAAGCCGGCGGCGCCGACCACGCCTTTGAGGCGGTCGAGCACATCCGCGCCTATGGGCCCGGCAGCGCGCGGCATTACAGTCATGGGGTCGGCGTCCTCGTCTGGTCGCCCCGGCCGGGGCAGAACGGCCGACCTTAGCAGCGCCGCCATGAACAACAAGACGGCCCCGAAGAAGGCTCGTAAGACGCCCCGGCTGCCCGGCGAGCACCCCTTGGGTGCGGGTGACGCGCCTCAGCCGCGCGCGGCTTGCTTCCAGCCTGCGGCCTGCGCGTCCTGCTCGCTGCAGAACCAGCGTTCACCGCGTGTCGTGCGCACGCGCACCTTGCTGTAGTCGGGCGACCAGGGCAGCACATAGACCTTGGTCCCGGACGCGACCTGGCCCTTGATGGGACATCCATCCGGAGCGGCGCGCTTTGCTTCATTCCACAATTTGGCGCGATAGTCCGACGGCCGCTCGGCCTCGCCACGCCACAGCCCGGCCTTTTGTGCCCGCGCTTCCTTTTCCAGGCTCGCATAGCCTGCGAAGAGGCCGCCGGCGGAAAAGACGTGGCCCTCCCGGACGAGCGAGCCGGATACATCCTGACCATTGACGATACATGTGCCGATCCTGCGACCGGCCTCATCGGCCCCACGCAATTCGCAGCGCACGGCGTCGCGGCGGACCAACCGCGCAAGAGCGCTCTCCGCAGACTGACCGCAGCGCCATCGCGGGTTGCCCGGCCGCTGGCACTTCTGATCGCGGTCGGGCGCCTCGATCCCGGCCAGCCGGATCAAGCGGCCGTTGATGCTGAGGACGTCGCCCGAGGCGACCGATGCCCGGCCCTCCACAACTTCTGCGCCGAGGCCAGGAAGCCGCGCGAGCGGCATCGAGCCGGGAGACCACGCGAGCCAGCCGCCGACCGCCATCGCACACAACACAGCGAGACCGGCCACGGCGCGCGGCACCGCGGGCACGGCCCGCAGCGCTCGCGCCACAGCCGCACCCGCGACCTGCACCGGCCATGGCACCGGCACCCGGCGCATGCCTGTCAGAATGGGCAACGCTGCGGCAAACAATGCCGCGGCGCCAATGGCGGCTGCCAGCATCGCCTCGCGGTCGAATGCAATGTTGAGGGTTCTGAGCGCGGCCGAAGCCGTGGCAAGCAAGCCGATCCCCCACAGCACGAGCTCGGCACCTGGCCGCATCACCTGTCTGGCCCAAGGCTCCAAGGAGACCGCGAGCCAGTGCCACGTCGGAAGAAGGACACCAGTGATGAAGCGAACGAGCGCCGCTGCCACAATCCCCCCGACAAAGCCTGGGAGTTGCGCAAACAGGACCGCAGCCTGTTTCAGAAATGCCCAGAGGCTCATCGCGCCTCGCACCGCCAGTGCCCCGGCGACGGCGGAACCTTGGGCCCCAGCCGCAACGCTCGCGCGACCAGCGTCTTTCAAGCCTGCTACTGCGGCGACCTTTGCGTCCTCGAACCGCTGCTGACGCTTCTCGCGTCGCACTTTGATCGCCGTCTTGACGTACTTGTGCCACTCGAAGCCGTCATTTTTCTTTCGCCAGTGCAGCATGCTGTCCCTCGACTGGTCCCGCATCATGTGGCGGCTGTCGCCGTCACCCAGGCCAAGGCGACTCGATGTCGGAATGGTTTACTCGAATCGTGGCAAGGGTACGGCCCATGGCGACGGCCCTTTTCGACCTCCCTATGGAGATTCGCTCGATGTTGATCAACCCTTGTCAGGTCGCCAAGGGTTGATCAACATTGGGCGGGATCACGGCATCGGGTGCGGATGGGATAGGCAATAGGATTGACTGAATGTCAGGCGCCTGTTCGAGCATGTGACCATAGGAGCTCAAGAATGCGCATTTCGTTTCGCACCCTCGCGTGCGTCGGCGTTGCCGCCGCACTCCCCCTGTCCGCCTGGCTGGCGCCGTCCCTCGGCTACGCGATGGGCGAGGAACCCAAGAAACCGGCCATCGATTGCACGCAACAAAAGAACAAGAACAAGGCCGAATGCAAGGACAGGAAAGCCTCGCTTTCCGATGACGAGCTCTACTACGCGGGCTACTGGTTGGCACGCGCGGGCAAATACGATGAAGCCCTAACCTACCTGCGCCGGGCCCAGAACCCGAGCGACCCGCGCATCCTGAACTACATTGGCTTCTCGACCCGCAAGCTCGGCCGCGTCGACGAGGCCATGACCTACTATCGCAAGGTGCTCGAGCTCGCGCCCGACTACACGCTGGCGCGAGCCTATCTTGGCGAGGCCTTCCTGCAGAAAGGCGAGACGGCGAAGGCCGTTGAGCAGCTCGGCGAAATCGAGCGGCGGTGCGGCAAGGCGTGCGCGGAGTATGCCGAGCTGGCGCAACAGATCGAGCGCTTCGAGCAGGGTTCGGCCGGCAAGGGCTGAAGGTAGACCGCAGCCGCAGCCCGTCGACCCCGCCGGGCTGCGGTCCTATGCTATTGTGTCTGCTGCAAGCCGCGCCGTGCATCCCACAGCCGGACCTGTCCGTCCTCGCTCGCAGCAGCGATCCGACGTCCATCCGGTGAGAACGCCAAGGACTTGACCGCAGGCCCGCCGCTTCCGTAGATGCGCACCGTCCGGCCACGGCGGAAGTCCCACAGCCGCACCGTGCCATCCTCACCCGACGACGCCAGAAATTCGCCCGACGGCGAGAAGGCGAGGCCGCCGATCCGGCCCTTGTGCTCGGCCAGCACCCGGTAGAGACGATGCGACGACGTCGACCACAGGCGGATGCCTCCTTCCAGGCTCGCCGATGCCAGGATCTTGCCGTCCGGCGAGAAGGCCAAGTTCGTCACGAAATCCCGGTTGCCGCGATAGGTACGGATCACGCTGAGGGTCGAAGGGCTCCACAGCTTGACGGTCCGATCGGCACTGCCCGAGGCAATAAAGGGCCCGCGCGCAGAGTAGGCGACCGCCTGGGCTGCACTCTCGTGGCCTTCGAACACGTTCAATGGGACGACGGAGTCGCTGGTGCTCCAAAGGGTTATGGCCCAGTCGTGGCTGGCCGTCAGGACGTGCGCGGGATCGCCGGCGAACCCGACGGACCAGATGTTGGCTTCGTTGCGGCGAAACAGAGCGACTCGCTCCCCGCGATCGAGGTCCCACAAAACCGCTGCGCCGCTCGTATGACCGGTCACGGCCCGCCGCCCGAGCACCGCCAGCGCCGTCGCAGGACCTTCCTCGAGCACGATCGTCCGCAACAGCCCGCCGGACGCAGCGTCCCAGACCTTGACGGTTCCATCCGCGCCCGACGTGACAAGCCAGCGTCCATCGTCCGTGAACGCAACGCCGCGCGCGCCGCCGTTGTGGCCACGCACCTGGCTAATTGATGCGGGTTCCTTGGCGGCGCTGGAGACGATCCCAGAGCCGCGCACTTCCAGGCGCGGAAATTGGTCCTGCAGGCCGACGGCTGCCGTCGCCACCCCGGCACCGACCAGAAGCTTGAACATCAGCGGCCGCCAACTCCTCCGCTCCGGGTATCTGATGGCCCGCGTTCGCGGCGGCTTGCGCGGCGTGATGACGGGTAGGCGCGGCGGCGGGGCTTCGGTGGCGACCTTTGCATCGCGAACCTTCGCCTCGTCTTTGGGCGCCGCGGGCTTGGGCCGGGGTGCCGGCGGCTCCGCGACAGCATCCGCAATGGTCTGCGCCCCCGCTTGGGCAAGCTTCGATGGCGCCGGCGCCGGCACCTTCCGCTTCAATCCTTCAATGTAGTCGAGTAGGCCGCCCTTCGCCCCTGGCGCATCGGGCGGCGGCGGCACGGCTTCGCCCATGGGGCGCGGGCCCGACCTCGCGGCGAGTTCGGCGGGGGCGTGCTCATCCGAAGTGCTCTTTCGGCGAAGCGTACGCTGCAGCCAACCCGGTTTGACAGGGTCGGGCGCTAGCAAGTTTCCGCGCCACTCGGCCACCGATTGCGGCCGCTTGCCAATGTCGAGCATCAGCGCCCGGTCGATGGCGGCCAGGAACCCTGCCCGATAGGAGCTGAGCGCGGCCTCGCCCACGGGCACCATCTCATCCTTGACCACGCGCGACGGCGCATCCGGCGGCCGTTTGCCCGTGACCACGTGATAGAGGGTCGCGCCGAGTGCGTAGATATCCGTCCAGGCGCCTTGCTGTTCCCCGATCTCAGCGTACTGCTCGTAGGGGCTATAACCCGGCTTCACCAAGGCGCTGACTGTGCGGGAATGCCGCGCGATGTCGCCACGTGCCGATCCGAAGTCGATCAGGACCGGGGAGCCGTCCGTCCGGATGATGACGTTGTCGGGCGCGATGTCCCTGTGCAGAAAGTCATGCTTGTGGATAAGTTCCAGCGAGTCGAGCAGTGGGGCGACGATCTGGTCGAGCTCTTTCTGACGCGGCGCCCGGCCGAGCGCCTTCAACCAGCCCTTGAGGCTTTTTCCCTCCTCGAACTGGAGGACCATGTAGCCGGTATTGTTGGCGCGAAAATACCGATACACGCGCACGATGTTGGGATGATCAAAGCGAGCAAGGGTTTGAGCTTCCTCGATGAATCGATCGAGCCCCCACTGATAGTCACCCGAGCAGTCCTGTGATCGCGGGACCGCGTCCTGCCCGTCGCCCCTCACGGCATAGTCGATCGGAAAGTATTCCTTGATCGTGACCGGTCGCGCGAGCGCGAGTTCGTCGGCGAGATACGTGATGCCGAACCCGCCGGCGCCGAGCACACGCTCGATTCGGTAGTCGCCGGCGAGATCAGTGCCGGCCGGAAGCGCCAGGACGTGGGTCATGCGTCTCGCGTTCGTGCCGGGTCGCCATCTCCGGCGAGGCCAAAGTCGTGTGAGGTCTGCGCTACCACCAATACGCGAGGTCAATGCGCCTCACGCTCGCGCACCGTGCCATGATTGTGGCTCGACAATATGGCGGCAGCAACACACTTTCCACGGTGAGGACCGGTGCGGGCGCCTGCGGCGCCGCAGGCTAGCCATGTTCCTGCCGTGTTGCGCCAACACACTCTGCAAGTGCATGAGGATACGCATGATTCGCGCGGGGTTTGCGGGCATCGTTCTCGTGGAAGCGGCGCTTGGCATCTCGGAAGCTATTGCGGCCGGCGGCGTATGGCTCGAGGCCTCCAGCAACGTCGATCTTGTCGTCTCCTGGCTTTCGCCTTATGCCGTCGCGGCGCGCTTGAGCGACCTCTATGGGCGCGCTCCGGTGCTGGTAGTAGGCCTGGGCGCGCTTCTCGTGGTGCCGCTCCTTGCCCTCGGGGGACTCGCAATGCGCGGTCGCGGTGCACCACCCCCGGCTGCGCCCGGCGAGTCGATCGAAACTACTTGGCCGAACGAAGGTTGGATCGAGGTCGAGGGCAACAGTGAAAGTCGCCGGCGAATTGGCCACGGCATGGTGCGGATCGGGCGGCAGGATGACAACGACCTGTGTATCAGTCATCGCACGGTGCATCGCTACCACGCTATTGTGCACCATTCGCCGGACGCAGGCTTCATCATCACGGACTTGAGCGGTGCGGAAGGCAATGGCATCCGGGTGAACGGGACACGCGTTGAGCAAGCACACCTTTCGCATGGCGATTGCGTGGAGCTTGGCGAAGTGCGCCTCAAATTCGAGTCGGCCCCGGACTAGACCGGCAGCCCGCGATTGGCGACGATAGGATTGAGCGGAGGTAGGAGAGGTCAGATGGCGGAACAGCACGATCGCAACGGGCCGGCAAAGGGTTCCGGCCGCTTCCTCGGAACCTTGCGGGAGGCTCTGGCCGCGGCCGCCCGGGACGACGTGACCCGAACCGCAGCTCCCTCCGAGGCAACGCTACGCCCGCAGGAGGGCAACACTCCAACACAGCTCCCGGCCCTGGCCGCACCCTCGGACGAAAAAACAGTCCTCGTCCGGAAGGAGCAGGCCGCGCCGTCGGCGGCCGAAGCCGCCCGCGAAGCGCGGGGCGGGACGCCTAATATTCCTCCGGTCGACAAGCACGTCGAGTTCGACAACCCGCCGACGACCAAGGTGGTGCGTGGCTCGGCGCCGCCTCCGGTTCCAGCCGGCGATCCAGCCCGCACCCAGCTCATGCGCGGGAAGCAGAAGATCAAGCGCGGGCAGTTCCATCAGGACCCCGTGGTCGGATGGCTGGTCGTGGTTGGTGGCCCTGGTCTCGGCGCCTACAGACCGATCTATGAGGGCAACAACACCGTCGGCCGAGATGCTTCGCAACGGATTGCGATCGACTTCGGCGACACCGCCATCTCCTCCATCGAGCAGGCCTATGTCCGGTATGATTCCGCGGAGCGCTCGTTTCTCTTCGTGCCGAACCTGTCCAAGACGAACGTGGTTTCAGTGAATGAGAAGCGACCGACCTCGGCCGTTGCCCTCTCGGCCATGGATGTGATCACGATGGGCCATACACAGCTCGTCTTTGTTCCGTTTTGCGGACCTGAGTTCGACTGGTCTGAGCTTCCAGAGCTCAAGGACTGATGCCTGATTTCGAAAGCGCCTGGCGCGCGACCAAAGGCGCGCGGAGCTACCAGGAAGATTCGGCGATCGTCTCATCGGGATCGGGCACGCTCGATTGCGTCCCGGCGCGATTGGAGCCAGGGCGTCTGGTCGCCGTCATGGCCGACGGCATGGGTGGCCACACCGGCGGTGCCATCGCCAGCGCCACCATATGCCGGTCATTCATGGACAGCTTCGTTGGAGAGCCGGTCGTGACAATGCCGGCGCGGCTCCAGGTCGCCCTGGACGCCGCCAATAGCGCCATTGCCAAGGCCATTGCGGAGGACCCATCCCTGTCCGGCATGGGCTCGACCCTTGTCGGCGCCGCGTTCGGACCTGACGGGCTCGAATGGGTGAGCGTAGGCGACAGCCCGCTCTACCTCTATCGCAGCGGCGAGCTCGCTCTTCTCAATGAGGACCACTCGCTTGCACCTGCGCTCGACCGCCTCGCCGAGGAAGGGCGAATCTCAGCCGAGCAGGCCCGCAACGATCCCCGTCGACACATGCTTCGCTCGGCCGTGACCGGCGAGGACATCGAGCTTGTCGACATTTCGCGCAAGCCCCTCACCCTGACGATCGGAGACTACGTCATCCTCGCCAGCGATGGCATCCACACGCTTGAAAGCAGTGAGATTACCCGCATCGTCAAGGCCTTCGGCAGCGATGGCCCCGACGCCGTCGCCACCGCGATCATCCGCGAGGTGGAGAATGTCCGCGATCCCTACCAGGACAACACCACGGTCGTGGTGATCCGGCCGGTTGCCTGACGCCAACGCCTGACCAACCCGCAGTCACTCATTTCTTCTCCATTTCGGCGAACACCCGCCGGGCGATCCGAAAGCACTCCACTCCCGCCGGCATGCCCGCATAGACGGCAATCTGATGAAGGATGGATTGGATTTCATCCTTTGTGACGCCGTTGCGGATCGCACCCCTGAGGTGAAGTTCCCACTCCTCCATCCGGTTGATGCCGGCGATGAGCCCCAGGTTGATCATGGATCGGGTCTTCGCGGAAATGCGTTCGTCGCCCCAAACCATGCCCCAGCAGTACTCGTTGAGCAGGTCTTGAAACGGCCGGTTGAAGTCGTCGGCCGACGCCAGAGCCTTGTCGACGTAGTCCGCCCCGAGCACGGCCTTGCGCTTGGCGAGCCCTTTTTCCCAGATCGTCTTGTCCATTTCCAAACTCCTTCCCCGGGTCCTCGATGGAACGCGCCACAGGGCGCGGTTTCAGGAAACGCACGACGGACGTCGTGCGCCAACGCGACGCTATGCCGGTCTCGAGCTGGCAAGGCGGATTTGAGCAGCCACACTGGGGCTCGCATTTTCCAGTCGATGGAAATCCTGCTTGTAGAGCTTCAACAGCCGGCACTTGCTGACGGTCACGACCGTCGCGCGGTGAACATCATTCTCCAGCAGGGCGAGTGCGCCGAAGAAATCGCCGGCTGCCAGCGTCTGCTCTCCGGCTGCGGTCCGCTGCCGAACCTGGCCATGCGCCACGAAGTACATGGCGTCTCCTTGGCTGCCGTCGCGAATGAGCTCGACGCCCGGCGGCAGATTGTGCGCATGGAGCAGCGGCATGATGTTCGCGACCTGCCGGGACTCGAGCTCCGCCAGCAGCGGAATCCGCGACATCAACGACCAATTGATAACGAAGTCATGGCGGCTCACCTCCTGCGCGAAGCCGGACGATACGATCGCCACTGGCAGGGCCAGGATGCACAGGCCGCAGATCATGACGATGCCGCCAAACAGCTTCCCGAACGGCGTGATCGGCGTAACGTCGCCGTAGCCCACTGTCGTCAGCGTCGCCATCGCCCACCATGCGGCGTCCGGCACGCTGCCGAACTTATCGGGCTGTGCCGCCCCCTCAAGATAGTAGATACCCGTTGAGGCCATGAGCACGGCAGCGAGCAACAGCAGGCCGGCGCCCATCAGCGCGCGCCGCTCGTTCTGAAGCACCCGAATGAGCGTATGGAGCGCAGGCGAGTACCGCGACAACTTGAGGAATCGCAGCAGCCGCAGCACGCGAAGCACCCTCAAATCGATCGAGAACACTGCCGCCAGATAGAACGGCAGGATGGCCAGCAGATCGATGATCAGGGACGGCCGCCGGGCAAACGTCAGGCGCGCCCGCCAGGCCGGCATCCGTTTGAGAAAAGGGACCTCGACGGCGGTCCAAAGCCGCAGCGCATACTCAACCGTGAAGACGGCGATCGAGAAGACCTCGAAGGCGTACAGCCATCGACCATAGGCCGCGTCTATCCACGGCACGGTCTCGGCAACGAAGGCGGCAATGTTGAGAAAAATCAGGCCAATGATGGCGACATCGAAAATCCGCGCTTGCAGGTCTTCGTTGGGACCGTGCTCGACGATCTCGTAGAGGCGCCGTCGCCAGGCGAGGACGCGGGCGGACATCGCCGCGGCGGCTGCGGACTCACCGGTCTTGGGTGATGCATCCTGCACGTGGTGTCCCAACTGACCCCGAAACCCACTCTTACCGCGGCAGACAGCAGTCTCCAGCCCTGCGGTAGGAACATGACACCTTCGTATCCTTGCCGCTATCGCAGCCTCGCCAGACCGCGTATATGCCGCGTGGCCATTCTTGATGAGCAACATATACCCGCAAATCCAGCCAACCGCGCAATGTCATTCCCATCGGTTCTCACACTGCAGCACCGCAACGTGTTGCTCCTGGCGCTCAGCCAGGCGCTGTTCATGTCCGTTCAATCGATGGGCATCGCAACGACGCCGCTTGCGGGGCATGCCTTGCTGGGGGCCGACAAATCCTTGGCCACCGTGCCGTTGGTCCTGGTTCACATCGGGTTGATGACGGCAACCGTGCCGGCATCGATGCTCATGGGGCGGATCGGCCGCCGTGCGGGGTTCTCAGTGGGGGCCGGGCTCGGCATTTTGTCGGGCGCCATCTCGACCATCGCGATCTATCGGCAGAGTTTTCCGCTGTTGTGTCTCGGTGCCACCCTCCAGGGAGGCGCGGCAGCCTTCGCGTGGTATTTCCGCTTTGCTGCCGCTGACGCTACCACCGGCCCGTTCCGGGCGAAGGCGATCTCGCTGGTGCTTGCGGGCGGCGTCATCGCCGGCTTCCTCGGCCCCCAAACGGCCAAATGGACGGTGGACTGGCTCTCGCCCGTGATCTTCGCTGGCGTCTACATCATGATGTCGGTGTTTTCGGCCGTGATCCTGCTTCTTCTTCAGGGACTGCGCATCCCCGGCCTCTCGCCGGAGGAAAGTGCGAAGCCGGGCCGGGCCCTGCTCACAATCGCACGCCAGCCCACCTACCTGGTGGCCGTCACGTCCTCAATGTTCGGTTACGGCGTCATGACACTTGTCATGGCAGCGACGCCGCTTGCCATGCTCGATTGCGGCTTCCGGTTCAATGACAGCGCAACCGTCATCCAGGGCCACGTGATTGCGATGTTCTTGCCGTCGTTCTTCACGGGCCACCTGATCAATCGGTTCGGCGTGCTCCCGATCATTGTGACTGGCGCTCTCATTCAGATGCTGTGTGCCATCGTCAATCTGTCCGGCATCGAATTCTGGAACTTCCTCGTCGCCAACATGCTGGTCGGTTTGGGTTGGAATTTCACATTTGTCGGGGGAACGACACTGCTGACATCGACCTATCAGCCTTCGGAGCGGGCCAAGGTCCAGGCGAGCCACGACCTGCTCGTCTATGTGACGACGGCTACGGCAGCCGGCTTGTCGGGCGTCCTGCAGGCGAGGGTCGGCTGGGCACTTGTCAACTGGGCCGCGCTCCCGATGATGGCCGTGGTGGTCGGCGCCGCCCTGTGGCTGATGTGGCATCGGACGCCGGTCACCGCCACAGACCCGGTCAAGCACTGAGACGTCGTCCGTGTTGCCGGCGCGGGCTGCCCTCGCATCGGCATGCAGGCTACGGGCGATGCAATAGGGAGCGGGGGCGAGACTCGCGCCCCACCCCCACCCCCATCACCTGCCGCATCGGGATCGTGCGGGATCCCTTAGTCGAGATCAGGACGGATCGCTGGATGGCGGATCGCCCGCTCCCTGATCAAGCCTCACGCCAGGCGAACTGTGGAACTCTCTTCGGCTGCGGAACTTCCGAGCTCCGCGGCCAGCACAAAAGCTGGGTTGATGCCGATATCTGTCATCGTGCGCCCATCCATGCCGTGCCACGCACCGGCGTGGGCAATTGCGGATGATTTCGTTTCCGCGCGTTCTCCGAGCCAAGTGTTGATTCGGCCCAGCACGGCGTTGCTTAGAGAGTGGGCTGTGGGCAGCGTGCCGAAAGAGTGCGAAGCATCGGTGATCGTCAACATGGCAGGCTCCTGTTCGGAAGCGGCGGCCAATGAATTTCTATGTCGTTAAGCTCACACAATGCTGACAAGGTCGCTGTTCCGTGCGGAACAACGCAAAAGAATCTGCGAAACGCTCTCGAGATGCCCTACCGGGCGGGGATGCTCATAGCGCGAGATCCAGCGTGGCAGTGGCGGCACCCGCTGCCTCATAGCCCTGCGCAAGCAGGCGGCCTTCGGCCGCATCCGCCACCATGACGAGGCGGGTGCAATCGTTGAGAAGGGGCGGCTTGAGCCACGGGAAATCCGGGTCGAAGTCGCTGCGCACGGCCTGCATCAGATGTGCCCGCTCGCCGCTGTCCTGCCCGCGCGCACGGCCGCGCCATCCGGGCGCCTGCCAGTGGTTGGCGGCGGCCGCGGGACCGTCATGAACCCAGGCAGCCGCTTCGCGGCGCTCGATGATGCACGTTTCGCGGGATGAGAGGCCGGCCAGGCTGTAGATCGCGGGCGCCGCGATGGATTGGGCGATCAGCATGGCCCTCGCCTCGGCATACGACCGAGCCGTTTCAAACACAACCCGTAGAAGGTAAGCGGCCGTCAGATCCTTCGACCGCCACACCCGCGCGCGGTTTACCGCCCAGTCGAGCGCAAAGAGGCCGCCGGATCGCTCCATCGGCGCTTGATTGACCGCTGCCGCGAACCGGCCCCGCGCAACACCCTGGATCACGCCCGTGTAGCCGGGCCACGTGAGTGTAACGAAGGATCCAGCGGCGCCCATGACCTTCGCCGCGAGGAGATAGCGCCCAAGTCCGCGCGTGCGCCAGTCGAGGACCCGCACCAGCCGCGCCGACCTTTGCTCAGGGCAAGGCTTCACACCGACCGTGCAGCCCCATTCATAGTTCACCGAGAGAAAATAGGCGCCAGGCCGGCCTAGCGCCGCCGCGACCGCATCGATCTCCGCCAGGTGCGCGTTGTGCGCCTTGGCGAGCCATCGGCGTGAGATGCGGTCGAGCACCTTGAGCGCAGCGGCCGGCACACCTTGCGTCGCGGCGTCGAGCAAGGCGTGCGCCCGTGCGGGCTCGGCGCGCAACGTAGCCTCGGGAAAGTCGGCGCCAACTTCGAGGACGGGAATCACGGGCAGGGACGGCAGGTCCATAGGACAATCCTCACCCTTGGCGCCACTGGCGCACGCCACCTGAGCATCACGCTTTCGCCAACATTTTCGGCAACTTAGCAACAGCGCGGGACGACAGCCAAGAATCAATACGGGGACCCATGCCGGTCAGCGTTACGTGTCGTGCTCTTCAGTGCCTTGTCGATCATCGCAGTGTGAGCCTGCTAGGCCGCGCCTTGCTGCTAGTGACGGCAGCCCATCTCTCGGCATGCGCTCCGGAGTATCCTGACCACTACGCACAAGCCGACCGCGTGTCCGCGCGCAGCCCGCAAGGGCAGGCGCCGCGCCCGAGCAAGGCCATCATGGCCCTTCCGGCCGCCCCGACCTGCACTCAAGACGCTGCCGAACGCAAAGACGCGGCCGCCCCTGCCCAACTCTCCGACGTACGCGAGGCACGCGTCGCCAAGCTCCAGACGTCCACTGTCGATGTCGTCGCTCAGCCGCCGGCCGGAAAGCCGGCGGCGGCCGACCCCGATAACCCGCGCGGGCCGAATGCGGACATGGCCCGCCTCATCAAGCTCGAGTACGAGCGCGAGTGCTATCGCCAGGCCGAAATCCGCGCACGTCGGCAGCTTGCCCAACTGCAAGCCGCAATTCGTGAAACGTTGATCGCTGTCGATCGCCACAAAGTCGCCGAGACGACCCCGAGATCGACAGAGATGAGGTAGCTGCTTTCGGGCTATTGCAGCCCGCGCAGCATCTGCGTGCGCGCGCTGGTAAACTGCATCAGGAAGCTCAGGTCGCTTCCTGCGAGAACCATGCGCATGCCGAGTCCGATGTACGTGCGCAGCCCCTCCTCGGTGTACACACCGCCCATGCCCGCCCACTTGCCGTGCGCCTTGCATGCCGCGACAGTTGTCCGATAGGCCTCGACCACCTTGGGGTGCATCAACTGGCCCGGCAGCCCCATCTCGAAGGTCAAATCGTTCGTGCCGATCAGCAGCACGTCGACACCCTGCACCGCCGCGATCGCTGCGGCGTTAGCGATCGCCGTCGGCGATTCCAGCATTACGACGATCAGCATGTTGGCATTGACCAATGCAGCAGCCTCGCCGATCGGCAGCGATCGAAAACCGAGTTGAGGCATCGCCCCCGCCACCGAACGGTGGCCAGCAGGGGGATACTTCAGACGATCGACCACCTCGCGTGCTTCCTCGGCCGTATCGACGTGGGGGACGACAATTCCGAAGGCGCCGCAGTCGAGCGCCCGCGTCGCAAGGTCATATCGACCTTTGGGAACGCGCACGATCGGAGAGATGCCGGCCGTCAGCGCCGATACCGAGATCTGCACGGCATCGTCGAGGGAGGTGGATCCGTGTTCGAGATCAATGAACAACCAGTCTACGCCGCACGCTGCCATGGCCGGTGCAATGTCGACGGTGCGCGCCTGCCGCAACCCCACGCCGACGGCAAGCTCCCCCCTGCTCAAGCGTTCGCGAGCAGGATTGCGGATATCTGTCATGATGGTGGTTCCCCTGGCGGTTCGTGGGCACCGCCGACGTAGCAGAGCGGCGAGCCGGCACTCACTGTGCCATCGCAGGCTATGCGGCGACAATGATGAAGTGCCGCGCTACGGCGCCAGGCGCGGGCGGCGGTAAGGTCCGCGAGCGACCGGCCGCAATCCTCGCCCCGGCATGGCTGCAGACTCGATGTTGGCCATGAAGAGCCGGGCGGCGGCATCCCACCCGAGGGACTGTACGGTCCGGCGGACCTGTCCACGATCGAGGCACAACGCGGCCCGAGCAGCACGACCAAGATCTTCGTCGAGAGCACCGTTGACGCCCGGCGTGACATTGTCGATCGGCCCCGTCACTGGAAAGGCCGCCACCGGCAAACCGGAGGCAATCGCCTCCAGCAGCACAATGCCAAAGGTATCTGTCCGGCTGGGAAAGACGAAGACGTCCGCCGAGGCATAGCAGTGAGCCAACTCCTCACCCGTCTTGTGCCCTGTGAACAGCACATCGCGATAGCGAGCCTGCAACACGGCACCCAAGGGCCCTGTACCGACCACCACTTTGCGGCCAGGGAGATCGAGATTGAGGAAAGCCTCGATGTTTTTCTCCACCGCCAGTCGCCCGACATAGAGGAACACGGGCCCCTCCCCAAACAGCCGAACGGGGCGAGGCCGGAACAGTTCCAGATCAACGCCGCGCGTCCAGGGGAGAATGCGACTGAACCCTCGCGCCTCGAGCTCGGCAGCCAGGCTGCGTGTCGCCACCATCATGCCGTTGCCCGCGTTGTGGAAGCGGCGCTGCACGGCGTAGGTCAACCTGGGCGGAAACCCGAACCGTGACTGTAGATACTCCGGAAAGCGCGTGTGAAAGGATGTTGTAAAGGGAATACGGGAGCGAAGGCACCGCGCACGTACCTGCCAACCTACAGGCCCTTCGGTTGCAATGTGCACCGCATCGGGCTTGAGCTGAGCAAAGCGCTCCCCAATCCGTCCCCTATCAGGGAGTGCGAGGCGGATTTCGGGGTAGGTCGGGCAGGCGACCGTGCGAAAGTCCGCCGGCGTCAGGAAGGCAAGTTCCGCCCCCAGCACCCGGACCTCGGACGCGAGCCGCTCATAGGTTCGCACAACCCCGTTGACCTGCGGCCGCCAAGCGTCGGTGGCCACGAGGATCCGCATCAGGCGACCGCCTCGAGCGGATCTGCACGAGGCTCCACCACGCGGGCGCGCAACACGTCCAACCAACGAATGAGGTGCAACTCACCAGAATGGGTCTCGGCGATCGCCGTGCAACTTTCGACCCAATCGCCCGTGTTGACGTAGTGCACACCGTCGATCATCCGCGAGGCAGCGTGGTGGATGTGGCCACAGATCACCCCGTCCGTGTTGCGCCTGCGGGCTTCCTGCGCCAGCGAGTTTTCGAAATCACCGATGAAGTTGACGGCCGTCTTGACCCGCAGCTTGAGATACGCCGACAGCGACCAGTATCCGAGGCCCAGTTTCCGCCGGACGAAATTGAGCGGCGCATTAAGGCTCAGCGCAAACTCGTAGCCGCGATCCCCGAGGAATGCCAGCCAGCGCGCATAGCGCACCACCACATCGAACTCGTCGCCATGAATGACCAGATAGCGCCTCTGGTCGGCTGTAACATGGACGGCATCGCGCGCGATCTCGATGCCGCCAAAACGCGAGCCGGAGTAGTCCCTCAGGCATTCGTCGTGATTGCCGGGAATGAGAACGACGCGTGTTCCCTTCCGCACCTTCCGCAGAAGCTTCTGAAGCACATCGTTGTGCGTTTGAGGCCACACCCCGCCCCGGCGAACGCACCAGAAGTCGACGATGTCACCCACCAGATAGATGGTATCGGCGTCGTGGTGTCGCAGAAAGTCCAGCAACATCTCAGCCTGTGCATCGCGCGTGGCGAGATGGACATCCGAAAGGAAGAGTGTGCGATATCGAGCCATTGGCCGGTGCTCTTGCCACCTTCGGATCGGGGCCGATCCTCTTGAGCTTTGACCGACCTAGACAAGATTTGGATTGCAAGCGTGTGACACGCCGATCCCGTTCCCGGGGACCTCCGGAAAGCGGTTAACAGGTCGGTGCGGGGCCGCGGGTGCTAGTAGATCCGCGTCGGAAAGTAGCGCAGGACCAACTCCTCGTACCGCCCGCTCGCTCGAACCCGCTTCAATGCGGCATTGAGCAGCGTTGTGAGTTGCGGATCCTTCTTTGGCACGGCGATCGCAATACCGTCCCCGAAGTATTTGGGCTCGTGGAACGGACCGCCGACCAACTCGCAGCATTCCCTCGAGGATGTGCCGCCCACCCAGAACGACAGGCTGACGCCGTCATCGAAGATCAGATCGACCTTCGATGCCAGGAGCGCGTCGCGCGCCAGCTCCGGGCTGTCGAACGCCATGATGGCACTGTCTCGAAAGAAAGCCCGCAAGAACGCCTCATGGGCGGTCGCACGCGCCACACCGATCTTTCGTCCGTCGAGGCCATCGGGCGTGACCTCGAGTTTGGTGTCGTCTCGTCGCGCGGCGAAGCGGCCGGGCGTGTGAAAGTACCGATCCGTGAAATCGACCAGTGCCAACGCACGCGGCGTGATCGCATGCGCCGCAATGACCGCGTCGGCTTCGCCGCGATTGAGCGCCGGGAACAACTCGTCCCAAGGACGGACCTGCACGTCGCAGGCAACGCTGGCCTCCAAACAGATGGCGCGCGCCATATCCACGTTGAACCCGGTGAGTACACCCTCGTCGTCGACATAATTGAACGGGGGAAAGTCACTCTCGGTGATGAACCTCAAGACGAGACGTTGCTCCGTCGCCGCGCCGCCGGCATCTCCCTTGGTGCTTGTCTGCCCCCAAGATGCCGTCGTGCCCAAGCATATGGCCAGCACCGCCGCAATGCCCAGGCTCAGCAGACGGTTGGTCCAATTCATCTCATTGCCTTACAACAGGCTCAAACGCCTCAAGGAGGCCTTTACCTCGGTCACCAACGCGCTAGTCTATATACGCAGCGACAGATAGAGCGTCTTTTCTTTTTTCGATACTGGCCGATCGCGCTGTGGGGGACACTGATTCGACTTTCCCGTCGCTTCCGACGGATGCGGCATCTGCCGCTTCCGAACCGCACGCGAGCGCCGAATACGACTTCCTCGTGGGCCACCTCATAGACGCACCAACGCTGGTCCGCGCAACCGAGCTTGCCCGGCAATGGAACGTTTCACCGCACGCCGCCCTGATCTCGCTCGGTTGGGTGTCGCCGGAGGCATACACCGCTGCGGTCGCACGTTCACTACCCCTGCCACACAACACGACACGGGATTTCAGCGACGCCGAAGCTGGTCCCGTGATCATGCTCGACAGCACCTCATCATCACCTGCAGCCCTGCGTATCGAGGCCGGCGATTTGGCCGCCCAGGGCTACTGCGTCCAAGTTGCTCCGCGCTCCTATTTCGACGACGCAACGACCGAGCAGCTCCAAGTCCAACGTCTCGATCACGCCTGCCGCGGCCTGTTTAGGAAGCATCCGATTTTGTCGGCCGGCGCTCCGATTTGGATATGGCAGCAGGTGGCCATCGTCGTTGCTGTGGGCTTGGTCGTGGGCGGCGCGCTCGTAGCCCCCGGACCGACACTTACGGCACTGTTGGCCTTTCTGACCTTGACGTTCGCGGCCGTGGTTGTGCTGCGCTTCCTGCTCGTCGCGCATCTTTGGAAGGACCGCATCGGGCACCGCCTCGACCTGCTCCCGGAAGCCAGCCTGCCGACCTACACCGTATTGGTCCCCCTTTTTCATGAAGTCGCCATTCTGCCGGATCTCCTGCGGGCCATCGCCGACATCGACTATCCCCCTGCCAAGCTCGAAGTCCTCCTCGTTCTCGAGGCCGATGATGCGGAAACCCTGGCGGCTGCCCGACACCTGGAGCGTCCCCCGTTTGTCCACATCGTCGTGGTTCCGCACGCTCCGCCCCGCACCAAGCCCAAGGCGCTGAACTACGCCCTCCAGATGGCTCGCGGAGACTACATCGTCGTCTACGACGCCGAGGATATGCCTGAGCCCGATCAGCTTCGCCGCGCGGCCGCGATGTTCGGAGCACAACCCGACCTGACGGTCGTCCAGGCGCGTCTCAATATCTACAACCCCCGCGCAAGCTGGCTGGCCCGTCAATTCACCCTGGAATACTCGGCACTGTTCGACATCGTGCTGCCGGCGCTCGCGCGAATGAAGCTCCCGATGCCTCTGGGGGGAACCTCGAACTATTTCCCGCGCAAGGTCCTCCAGGCCGCAGGAGGCTGGGACCCGTACAACGTGACGGAAGACGCCGACCTCGGCATACGGATCGCGCGATTTGGCGGCCGGTTTGCGATCCTGCATTCGACGACCTGGGAAGAGGCCCCGGCACAGTGGTGTGTTTGGCTTCCCCAACGCACCCGCTGGCTGAAAGGATGGATCCAGACCTATCTGGTCCACATGCGTCGACCCTCGCGACTGCTGCGCGAGCTCGGTCCGCTCGGCTTCGTCGGATTCCAAGCCTATTCGGGTGGGTTGATCCTCTCCGCGCTCGCCTTTCCGCTCGTCTGTTTGCTTCTCGCGGTCGAGCTCTGGCAGGGGACCTTCCTCGCTGCGGCCGAGAGCGCTCTCGGCCGCGGGCTGTGGGCGCTTGCAGCCTTCAATCTGTTCGCAGGCTGGGGATCGGCGATTGTGATTGCGATCGTCGCCGTTCGCCGTCGCAGACATCGCCTGCGCCTCGCGATAGACGTGCTGCTCATGCCGATCTACTGGCTGCTGATCTCGTGGGCGGCCTACCGCGCCATACGCCAGCTCGCGCGCGATCCTCACCTGTGGGAAAAGACGGCGCACACGGCGAGGAATGCCTCGATCAGTCCTTTGAGCGAGCGCCGTTCCGCTTCTTGGCGGGCTTCGGCTGGCGGTTGGTGAAGCGCGCATTGCCCAAACCGGTCCCGATCGTCAGGACACCCCAGCGCTCGAAGTCCTGAACGCGCGGCAGCTCGCTGAGCCCTTGAACAACCGCGTCATTGTGCATGACCACCATCGTTTCGTGTTCGCCGATCATCGGGATCTGCTGGCGGATTCCATCGGGCAGGTTGAAGCGGCTGCTCTCCCAGTTTCCCGGCAGATTCTGAGCGCCGCGGGCGATCGAGCCATCCTCGTGGATGATGCCGGGGCATCCGACGCCAACGACTGGCGCGAGCGAAATCTTATCTTTGCCAGCCTCTGCCAGAAGATCGCGGAGCATCTTGCCCAGACGATCAACGGCATCGTCGCGCTTCACATCATCATCGCCGTGACGCCATAGCTCGGACCGCGCCACACGGGCCGCCGACAGGTCGCTGGATTTCTTCAGGCCGAGCTCGACGATGCCGGCCCGAATGTTGGTTCCGCCCACGTCGATCGCGAGAATACCGTCGTGGCCCTTCAACATCCACGCCGGCAGCAGGTGCGCGGCACCGAGCAGCCCGGCCTCATCGGGATCGTTTCCGATCAGCTTCAACTCAACGTCCACCCCCTCTGCGTTGAGGAGAAGGCTGGCGCGCGAGATCGCCAGTTGCCCGATGCGGCTGGCCCGAAATCCGCCACCGACGACCAGGCATTCCGTATCGCGCCAATCCTTCAGCCTCAGGAAGCGGCGAATGACGAGTGCAAGTTGCTGTGCGAAGTCCTCGACCGCGCTCTGCACCACGGCCGCGGCTTCAGGCTTGCCGTCGGCCAGCAGCGCCACGAGCTTCTTCTTCCCCATGTCTTCGCTGGCAACCTCGCCCAGCGGGTCGGTGCCGAGCTCCTGCTGGGGCTTGCGCCATTTGTCGAGGATGGCCCAGAAGGCGCCTTTGCTCGCCTTGTCGCCAAGAAAGCCGTCCTCATCCTCGATCTCGAGACTGTAGCTGTCGACCTTGACGCTCGGCAGAACCGATGCGCCGTGTGTCGGCAATTGAACCTTTTCATCAACCGTCTTCGCCATCCCGGCCAAACTCCCGTTGAGGCCAACCGCGCCGTGGAGCTACGACGCCACGACAAGGACGCTTGCACGATCCCGCTTATGCAAATAGGTGCCGACGACTGGGTTTCAAATACGCGCAGCCCATGGAAGGAGTTCCATCGGCTCATCGACGGATCCGATCTCAGGCGCCTCAGCCGCCTCTCTGGCAGGGCTTCCCGCAGGCCTCCTGCCTCCTTTGATTCGCAACGCACACCCTCGAGAACGAGCAATCTCTCAGAGCGCATCTTGCCCATGGCTGATGAGCAGCTCTGTCTCTTGCGCGGGTCGCAAATCCGCAACGGATGGCGTAGTGGTACGTGAACAAGAACGGGCGCCGGACGCTGCCGGCCTGCGGGGGAACGTCAAATTACGTCGGGAAGTCTCAGAGGCATTGTGGCCATGGTGGCGGCCACTGCGTTTTTCTGCTGCGGCGACGCGGCCATGAAATTCGTGTCGGGCCCGCTGCCGACCGGCGAAATGGTCTTCATGCGCAGCTCATTCAGCAGCGCGTTCGTAGCAATGGCCGCTACCTGGACCGGCGCCATTCTGACGTTCCGGCGCGCGCTGGTGCCGATCATGGGCTGGCGATCGGCAGGCGACGCCGGGGGCTCCTTGTTCTTTCAGGCCGCACTGGCCCGCATGCCGTTCGCCGACATCATGGGTATCCTCCAGGTGACCCCGTTGACCCAGACTGCGGCCTCCGCGTTCTTTCTCGGTGAGCGTGTCGGGTGGAGGCGCTGGACGGCCATATCCGTTGGACTGGCGGGCGCACTTCTGGTCATCAAGCCGGGCTCAAGCACGTTCAATCCGTGGGCGTTGCTGGCCGTCCTTGCGGTCGTCAGCGGCACGCTGAGGGATATTTCAACCCGCCGCTTGGACGTGACGTTGTCGCCGCTCATCATCTTGTTGGTCTGCCAGATGGCCGTCGCGGCCACATCCCTCGCCTGCATGGCGTTCGAGGATTGGGCAGTGCCCGGCTGGCGGGAGCTGTTTTTCATCGGCCTCGCGGGGTTCTTCTCCCTGTTCGGGCACCTCTGTGTCATTCATTCCTTGCGCTCCGGCGAGATCGCAACGGTTGCGCCGTTCCGCTACGCGGGAATCATTTGGGCGATCTTGCTTGGCTACCTGATTTGGCGCGAGCTGCCGGACCAGCTCTCGCTGATTGGCATCGTCATTCTCTCATCGGCGGGCGTCTACACGTTCTACCGGGAGCAGAAGCTCAGACGCCGCGCGCAGGCCGCTGCACAGCAAAGCGACAAATAGTATCGACGGCGGTCTGATCGGTTGCCGCCTGGCGAGCGTCTCCTCCTCGGGTGAGTCCGAGTCAACTGTTCGAGCGGTCGAGCACTTCGATCAACTCCTGGATCATATGATCCTGGTGTCGAGTGTCATCGCTTTGCATGGCGTTCTTGACGCAATGACCGACATGATCGCGCAACAGCTCGCGCTCGACGCGTTTGAGTGCGGCCCGGACCGCCGAAATCTGCGTGATGACGTCGATACAGTATCGGTCCTCTTCCACCATGCGTGACAGGCCCCGCACCTGACCCTCGATACGGCTCAGCCGCTTAATGCACGAAGCTTTTGATGATTCGATCATAGTTGACCAATACCCCCATGGGGTATATGGGTCAAGTCGGAAGTGCTCCACAAAGGAGCACGGGAGATGATCATGACGAGCCATCACGACCCAAAGCCCAAGACCGGCCATGCACACTCCGAGCCCCGCGCGGGAGGGTGTTGCCACAACCACCACCCCGGCCCGACCGCGGTAGATTCCGAAGTGATGAAGGATCCCGTCTGCGGCATGAACGTCGATCCGCACACGACGAAGCACTCCGCGCACGTCTCCGATCACACGTACTATTTTTGCTCGGCCGGCTGCCGCACCAAGTTCATCGGTTCACCCGAGAAGTACCTGGGCCCGAAGCAGGCGCCGGCGATATCTGCTCCCAAGGATGCGATTTACACCTGTCCGATGCATCCGGAGGTCCGACAGGTTGGGCCGGGCTCCTGCCCGATCTGCGGAATGGCGCTCGAGCCGGAAGAGATCACCGCCGAGTCCGCACCCAACCCGGAGCTGGCCGATATGACGCGCCGGTTCTGGATTGGCTTGGGTCTCACGTTGCCGGTCTTCTTGCTCGAGATGGGTAGCCACCTGACCAATCTTCATCTGCTGCCGAGCCAGCACGCATCCAACTGGGTTCAACTCGTCTTGGCGACACCGGTCGTGCTGTGGGCAGGTTGGCCATTCTTCGAGCGCGGCTGGGCATCGATCACGGCCCGAAGCCTCAACATGTTCACACTCATTGCCATGGGTACGGGCGTGGCGTGGATCTACAGCATCATCGCCACACTGTTTCCGAATGCGTTTCCGGCTGCCTTTCGCGGACACGACGGTGCGGTGCCGGTGTACTTCGAGGCCGCGGCCGTGATCACGGTGCTTGTCCTGCTGGGGCAGGTATTGGAGCTCAAGGCGCGCGAGCGCACCAGCGGCGCCGTCCGGGCACTGCTCAACCTGGCGCCGAAACGGGCCCGCCGTGTCGGAGAGCACAACAACGACGAGGAAATCAGCCTGGACGCGGTCGTGGCCGGCGACCGACTGCGCGTGCGCCCTGGCGAGAGTGTGCCGGTCGACGGCGCAATCCTCGAAGGGCACAGCTCAATCGATGAATCGATGGTGACCGGAGAATCGATGCCTGTCACCAAGACGGCGGGCTCCAAGGTCATCGGCGGCACCATGAACCAGAGCGGCAGCTTCGTCATGCGCGCCGACAAGGTCGGTCGCGAAACGCTGCTGGCGCAGATCGTAAACATGGTGGCTCAGGCGCAGAGAAGCCGCGCGCCCATCCAGCGCCTGGCCGACCAAGTCTCCGGCTGGTTTGTTCCCCTGGTCATCGCGGTTGCGGCCCTTGCTTTCATATCCTGGTCGCTATGGGGGCCCGAGCCGCGGCTCACCTTCGGCCTGATCGCAGCCGTATCGGTCCTCATCATCGCCTGTCCGTGTGCGCTCGGACTTGCCACACCGATGTCAATCATGGTCGGCGTGGGGCGCGGCGCGCAGACTGGTGTTCTCATCAAGAATGCAGATGCGCTCGAGCGTCTCGAGAAGGTCGACACCATCGTGATTGACAAGACGGGCACGCTCACGGAGGGCAAGCCCAAGGTCGCCTCCGTCCATGTGAGCGCCGGAAACTCGGAAAGCGACGTGCTCCGGCTCGCTGCCAGCCTCGAGCGCAGCAGCCAACATCCTCTCGGCGCGGCCATCGTCGAGGCGGCGCTTGAGCGCAAGCTGACCCTGGCTGACGTTCAGGGCTTCGATGCTCCGGTGGGCAAAGGCATCACCGGCACCGCGGAAGGACGTCGCGTCGTCATCGGCAATCTGCGCATCATGAAAGATGCCGGAATTGATGTCGGCGCTCTAGCTCAAACCGCGGACGACCTTCGCCGCGACGGCGCCACGGCGATCTTCGTTGCGATCGATGACAAGGCAGCCGCCGTGATTGCCGTTCTCGATCCGATCAAGAGCACCACGCCGGACGCGGTTGCGGCGCTCAAAGATGCCGGCATACGGGTGGTGATGCTCACCGGCGACAACGCGACGACCGCCGGCGCGGTGGCCCGACGGCTCGGCATAACCGAGGTCGAGGCCGATGTGCTCCCCGAAGGCAAGATCAAGGTGGTCCAGCGCTTGCGCGGCGAGGGCCGCGTGGTGGCGATGGCGGGCGATGGCGTCAACGACGCGCCCGCACTCGCCGCGGCAGATGTCGGCATAGCCATGGGCACTGGCACCGACGTCGCGATGGAAAGCGCCGGGGTGACCCTCGTCAGAGGCGATCTGAACGGTATTGTCCGGGCGCGCCGCCTGTCGGCGGCGACGATGGCGAACATCCGCCAGAACCTGTTCTTCGCCTTCGCCTACAATGCCGTCGGCGTGCCGGTGGCAGCGGGTGCGCTCTACCCGCTGTTCGGCATCCTACTCTCGCCGATCATTGCTGCGGCGGCCATGGCCCTGTCCTCCGTCAGCGTGATTGGCAACGCCTTGCGCCTTCGCAAGGCATCGCTCTAGGAGGCGCGGCGCCGGCTCTTGCCGGCAATGCCGCACCAGGCAAGAGCAATGGCTAAGGGGATGGGCGAGGCTGGAGCGATCAGGCCACCTCGTCAATTCCCACGCTTGGGTTCGTGCAAAGTGGCGGGCGGTCGCGTGAAGCTCTTGCGGCCCCGCTTGAACCCCATAAGGGGTTGGGCAAGTTCCGCTACCGCCGCGGCGGAGCTATGGCAGGGCAGCACGACGAGATCAGCGCGATTGCCGATCTTCAGGCCGTAGTCCGCAAGGTTCATGAGCCGGGCGGCAGCGGTCGTGATCATCTCGAAACACACTTCGAAGTCCTCGCGCCGGCCAAGCTGGGCGATATTGGCATACAGGTTGGTCATTCGGATCAGCGAGGCGTCCCCGAAGGGAGTGAAGGCGTTGAGGACATTGTTCGTGGCCAGCGAGCATGTAACCCCATGCGCGGCGAGACGGTCAGCTCGAGTCACCCCGCGAGGCACGTTGACATCGGCGCCGCGCCCCATGAGGAACAGATCGGTCGCAGGCAGAACGGTCACGGCGACACCGCAGTCGGCGAGCTGTCGTGCGATCTCGAGCTGCCGAGAAAGAGGCATGGCCGACAGCTTGGTGACATGACCGACGGCCACGCGACCGCCATAGCCGGCGGCCTTGGTCTGGCGCATCACCTCGTCCAGATGCATCCAGGCGGCGTCGAGATCGAAGTCGAGGTGGAAATCGATATCGAGATCGAACCGCCGAGCAATGGCAAATATACGGGCAATGTGCTCGATCGGTTGGGTGTCAGCGTAAGGGCACCCGCCGATCAGATCGGCCCCCTCATGGCAGGCTTGAACCAACAACTCCTCGGTGCCGGGATCGTTGATGAGGCCTTCCTGTGGGAAGACGCAGATCTCGACGTCTGTTGCCCAGACATAGTCACGCGCCAGCTGCCGCACGGCGCGAAAACTCTTGAGACCGACACGCGGATCGACCTCGACTTGCGTGCGCATATGCATCGTGCCGTTGGCAATGCTGCGCTCGAGCGTGCGGCGCGCTCGCGCAGCGATATCCTCTTCCGTGAAGGCCTGCTTAAGTCGTGCCGTCTCGGCGATGGCCTCCTTGAGCGTCCCCTCGATGATGTTGCACCGATCAATGAGGCACGATTTGTCGAGATGGATGTGTGTCTCGACAAAGCCCGGCGCAACCAGGACCCCGGCGACGTCCTCCACAAAACCGGTGGCGGAGGAGAGGTTCGGCGCGATGGCAGCGATGCGCCCGTCGAGAATGCCGATGTCGCAAAGCTGATCGGCGTCGCCGGCAAGTCGCGCGTTGCGCACCACAAGATCAAAGGCCATGGCTCACTCCGCAGCCTTGAGGCCCCCGAGATACGCGGCTTCCAGCGCCGGATCGTGCGCCAGAGCTGCCGCAGTCTCCGCGCGAACGATGCGGCCGGATTCCAGCACATAGCCGCGATCGGCGACCTTAAGCGCCAGCGCGGCCATCTGGTCGACCAGCAGGATAGTGACGCCGCGATCGCGCAGGTCGGCCAACGTTGCGAACAACTCGTCGATGATGCCCGGCGCTAGACCCAGAGATGGCTCGTCGAGCAACAGCACCCGCGGCTTGCTCATCAGACCACGGGCGATGGCCAGCATCTGTTGCTCGCCCCCCGAAAGCAGTCCGGCACGCCGGTCAATGCGCTCCTTCAAGCGCGGAAACCGGGCCAGCAGGATATCGATATCGGAGTCGATGCCGGTGTCGTTGCGCGAGTGCGCGCCCAACAAGAGATTGTCGCGCACGCTGAGCTCGGGGAACACCTGGCGGCCTTCAGGCACCAGAACAAGGCCCACCCGGACGATCTGATGCGCAGCGCTTTTCTCGATCGGGGCGCCGGCCAGGTTGATGGAGCCCGCCACGGGTCGCAGCAAGCCGCTCACGGCGCGCATGGTCGTCGACTTGCCGGCACCATTGGCGCCGAGCATTGCGACAAGCTCACCCTCTCCCACCTCGAAAGCGATACCCTCGAGCACCGCGACCGCGCCGTAGCCCGCTTTCACGTCACTGGCCACGAGTATGCGCTGTGACTGCGCGGGCAGCGGCGATACGCGTGGACGCGCCTGCATTTCACCGCTGCCGAGGTAGGCTTCCCGCACCTTGGGCTCCTTGCGCACCGCCTCGGGCGGTCCCGCCGCGATCGGCCGGCCGGCGTCAAGCACGACGATGTGGTCGGAAATGCCCATGACCAGCGGCATGTCGTGCTCGACCAGGATTACGGCGAGGCCGGCATCGGCAAGTCGGCGCAGCACGTCGGTGAGCACGGCCTTGTCGGCACGCATGAGGCCAGCGGCGGGCTCGTCCAGCAGCAGAACGTTGGGGCGTGTGGCAAGAGCACGAGCAATCTCAACCAGGCGCCGGTCGACGTGTGGAAGCTCCGCCGCGGGCACTCCGTGCGCCCCTTTGTAGCCGACGAAGGCGAGCAAGCCCTCCGCGTCGCGAAGATCGCCGGCCGTTGCGGCGTGGGCAAAGGGGTTGCCGAGGCGGCCGCGACGCAGGCCGAGCATCACATTTTCGATGACGCTGAGAGAACCGAACAACTGTGTGGTCTGGTAGGTACGCGCGATCCCCCCGCGTGCGACATCCGGCGCAGAAGCACCCGCCAGCTCGGCATGGCCGAGCCGAATGCTGCCGGCGTCGGGTTGATAGAAGCCGCCGATCATGTTGAGGACGGTCGTCTTGCCGGCGCCGTTCGGACCGATCAGCGCTGTAACTTGGCCGGGCTCGGCCCTCAACGCTACGCCCGTGGCGGCGCGCACGCCGCCGAAGGCAATGGTGAGCCCGCTTACGGCAAGGGGCATGCGTTCGCGATCCGGACCGAGGAACCCACCGATATCGAACGCGTTGGCCGGAAGCGTGCTGCGGTCATAGCGGCGCGAGAGGCGCGCCAGAGTTCCGATCACGCCCTCCGGCGCCAGCCACAACACCACGAGCAGCAGCGCGCCGAATACCAGCAGTCGGTATTCCGCCAGATGCGAAATGAGCTCGGGCAGCAGCACGATCACGGCCGCGCCGACAACCGGAGCGAGCGTCCAGCCGGCGCCTCCGACGATCACAGCGAGCAGAAACAGAATGGACTGGGAGAACGGGAAGCTGTCCGGCGCGACAAACGTGAAGAGCGCGGCAAACAGCCCGCCGGCGACGGCGGTCAGCACGGCTGAGAGGGCGAAGGCGATAGTCTTGACGATGATGGGCCGGAAGCCGATGGCGCGCGCTGCAACCTCGGAATCGCGCACGGCCACCATGGCCATGCCCCAGGAGCTGTGAGCGAGCCGGTGAAAGAAGTAGAGCGACAAGCCAGCGAGTATGCTCGCAACAAGGGCGATTCCACGCTCCCCAGTGAAGACGTCGCCGAGCGCCGGCTGCGGGATGTTCATGAGCCCGTTCTGGCCACCGGTCACCTCGCGCCACTCGATGCTCGTGTTGTGGACGATGAAAGCGAACGCGATCGTCATCATCGCGAGGTACGGCCCCGAGACGCGGATAGCCGGCAAGGCCAGCAGGCCACCGATGACGCCGGCCAACAGCCCGGCAACCACCAGCGCCAACCAAAAGTTGAGGCCGTGAAGGGTCAGAACGGCGACAGCGTACGCGCCGATGGCATAGAAGCCGATGTGGCCGAAGGACACCTGGCCGGTCAGGCCGACGAGGATGTTGAGGCCGACGCCCACCATGATTGCAAGCGCCACGAGCGCCAGCACGAAGATGGTGTAACCTTCGCCGAAGATGGCGACGCCGAGGCCGGTCGCCGTCACCGCCAGGATGGACGCAACGGTAAGGGTGCGTTCTAACAGCACGGTCACACCTTACGTACGGGCGCGCGGCCGAAAAGGCCGTGGGGCATCAGCGCGAGCGCTGCGATCACAACGGTGAACATCACGATCTGGGTATAGCTGGAGCCCAGCAAAGCGGTGACCAGGGCCTCGGCGATGCCATAGGCGATGCCCGCCAGCATCACGCCCCATGCCGAGGTGATGCCGCCCAGGATGGCCACGGCGAAGGCTTTGATGCCGAACAGCGTGCCCATGTCTGAATGGACGCTGAGAAGCGGCGCAATCAGTACACCGGCTAGGCCCGCCAGCGCGGTGGACAGGGCGTAAGTAAAAGCCACTGTGCGCGTAACGTCGATGCCCATCAGGCGTGCGGCGTCAGGATTTTGTACGACCGCCAGCAGGGCCTTGCCCTGCCGCGTCCGCCGCAGCAAGACCGTCAAAGCGGCCGCGATGGCGATGCCGACGACGGGGATGATCAATTGCAGCGGGAAAACGCCGGCACCGAATACGTCTATAGGCCGCGTCGACAGCATGGCTGGAAAGCTACGCGGCTCCTTGCCGAAGGTGAACAGCACCAGGTTGTCGAGCACGATGCCACCCGCAACCGTCGCCATGAGCCAGGCGTTCGAGCCGCGCGATGCAAAGGGGCGCACTAGGACGCGCTCGACCAGCAGACCAAAGACCGCGCAAGAGCAAATGGCGAGAATACAAGCAAGGGGAAGCGGCATGCCGAGACGCAACGCGAAGATGTAGCCCAGCACCGCGCCCAGCATCACCGAGCTGCCTTGCGAGAAGTTCACCGTATTCGACACGACGTAGGTAATATGGAAGCCCAGCGCGATCAGGCCGTACATCGAACCGAGCGCCAAGCCGCTCAGGATGGCCGAGGTGATGAGAATGGGTGGCTCCGTTGCGTGGCGTCAGGGCCCTGAAAAGACAAGGGCGCCGCTTGCGCAGCGCCCTCCTTGATCGTCCCGCTATCGCGTTAGCGGTAGAATCTCACCTTCGACGAAATGCGTAAAGATGTAGTCCTTGGCGCCCAGCGCGTCGTGGTTGTCGGCCGTGAACGGCCGCGCATAGGACTTGATCAACCCATCGTAGTTCTCGATGGCGTAGAAGGCCTGCCGGATCTTGGGGCCTTCGGTGGAGCCGGCCTTGGCGATCGCCAGTGCGGTGAGATGCATCGCGTCGTAGGCATTGGCAATGCCGACCGCCGGCGTCACGTCGGCCAGTGTCTTGATCTCGGGATACTTCTTTTTGAGTGCCGCAAGCACCGTCTCACCCTTGAGTGAGATCTTTCCCGAGAAGCTGTACGTCTGAATGAAGTGCACCTTGGCGGCACTGGGACCCGCAAGTTCGGTGAAGCGGCCGCCGGCTGGCCCCCAGTGCGAGACGATTGGCACATTCCATCCCATGCGGTCGAGCGACTTCACGACTTGCGAGGAGGGTGCCACGTTGGCAACGAGATAGAGCACGTCGGCGCCGGCCTCCTTGAGGCGTGTGAGTTGTGGCACCACGTCGACGTCGTTGGTCTCGAACTTCTCGATGCCAGCATAGGGAATGTTCTTGGCGGCGAGCGCGGCCTTCAGGCCCTTCTCGTTCGACTCGCCCCAAGGATTGTTGATCAGGATCATGCCGGGCTTCTTGGCCTGGTACTTCGCCACCGAATAGTCGACCAGCGCCACGTCGACGATCTCGTCCACCGCCGACACGCGAAACACGTAGTTCTCCGCCGCGCCGTTGCGCGTGATCGGAGTTCCAGCCGCCCACACGCCCACAAATGGTACCTTCGACTGGTTGGCGAAAGGCACGATGGCGATCGACACCGGCGTGTCGAGCCCACCGAACAAAGCCGCCACCTTCTCGCGCTGCACCAGCTCTCGCGCTGCAACTGCCCCCTTGGCCGGATTGCTCTCGTCGTCGCGGACGACGAGCTCAACCTTTTTGCCGAGCAGCCCCCCCTTTGCGTTGATTTCATCCATGGCAATGGTGAGCCCGCGAACGATGGCCTCGCCCGACTTGGCCGATTGGCCGGACATCGCGGCCACGAGGCCGAGCTTGATGGTGTCCTGGGCGTTGGCGGGCAGCGGCGCCATGAACAAGGCAGCCGCGACGGTCAGCAGACGCCAGGCGGTGAGGGAAGGATGCACGTGCGCGCGCATGGCAGGACCCTTTCGCAAGATCAACAGCACCATAATTCCGCGACGGAACTATGCCACAGGGGCCATCAACCTGGATACAATTTGTTCGATGACATCTGCCTAAGATTACAGCATTGAGGTGCGTGAATGCTGCCTTCGTCGTTATAATTGCATGCAATTATCGGCTAGATTGTATCCAAGAGATGCGCCATAAATGACAAGGAATTCTGATCTCTGAGATAGGGCTTCTTTTCCGACGAGCGTGGAGGATTGCCACAATGGGAGCCACCGCCAGCACAATTGCAAAAGCGGACGACACTAACGCTGCTGCCGAGATCGTGGAGCGCTTCCTGGTCGCATCCATGGTCCCCGACCCCGAGATGGCCGCGCGCTACATCTCGCCAGAGCTGGAGATTACGTTCACCGGAGGGCGCAAGTACAGCCATCCGAGCGAGACGGCCGCCTTCAATGCCAGTCGCTACAAGTGGGTGAAAAAGAGGATGGAACGCACCGACGTGGTGCCGGGCGTGGGCGAGACCATCGTCTACAATCTGGGAACGCTCTACGGCGAGTGGCCCGACGGCACGCCGTTCGAAGGCAACCGCTACGTCGATCGATTCGTGGTGAAGGGCGGAAGGATCGTACGGATGGACGTCTGGAACGACAGCGCGGAACGCCTGCTGAAACGCGCCGGAATTACCGCCTGAGCGCATTCATCGTTTTCGCCGCACGCGCTGGCCGGTCTTGACGCCGCCGCCGTCGGCGTAAGCGTCCAGGATATCACGCAACTCACGGCGCTTATGCGGTTTCATTTGGATCAGCGCGCGGCCGGCCACGGCGTCGAGATGCTCTTGCATCAGGGTGTTTGCGCGCCGGCCATCGCCAGCTTCAAGGGCGTCGATGATGGCCCGGTGCTCGCTGACCGCACACTCGGAGGAATGCGGGCGTCCGTACAATGCGAGAATGAGTCCCGAGCGGGAGGCCACCTCGGCCACATAGCGCGCAAGAAGGCTATTGCCGGTCATGTCCGCCAGGAGGATATGGAATTCGCCCGCGAGGCGGATCGACAGGGGCTCGTTGCTGCCGCGGGCCGCCTCTTCCTCCTTGACGTGGCGGCGAAGGCGGGACGCCTGCTCGGCGGTAAGCTGGGACGCGAGACAGCTCACCACCAAGCGCTCGAGGCCGACGCGCACGGCAAAGATATCGTGCGCCTCGTCCCAACTGGGCTTCGCCACCGCGGCTCCATGATTACGGCGAAGCTCGACCAGGCCCTCGTTGGCCAGACGGCCGAGCGCATGCCGCACGAGCGTGCGACTTACGCCAAAGCGCTCGCCGATGGCGTCCTCGGGAAGCTTTGCGCCGGGCTCCAAAGCCTGTTCGATGATGGCGCGTCGCAGCGCCTGATAGACGGCGCCGGCGCGATCGCCGCTATTGTTGGCCGTTTGTCGTGTCATGTCGGTGTGCAGATTTGCATGGCGATCCCCACTGCCGCGAGCCAAGTCTCAGAGAACCTTAACAGGCCACTCGCGCCCTGCTCGATAGCGCTCTCGGGAGCCCCGCGCTAGCATGTCTGCAGCTTCCACAAGTAAGCGCTCCGGGGCACGTGAGGCCAACCATAGCTTTCCGCTGTCGGCCGATGCCTCCGTCGAAAAGGATTGATCCACATACATGGACACGTCCGCACAGTCGCGTCTTCTGACGTCTCCGCTCAGCGTCATCAACGTTGGCCTGTCCGGCTTCGCGCAGGAACTGGCCGGCACGGGTGTGCCGGTCACGCAGGTGGATTGGGTCCCGCCGGCTGGTGGCGATGCCGAGCTTGCCGGCCTGTTGGCAAGCCTTTGGGGCAAGGCATCCACGGAGGCAGCCAATCGCGAAGCCGTGCAGCGCGTCACCTCCGGCGAGCCGGCCCTGATTGACGTGATTCCTGCAGCCGAGGCGATCCCGACGCTCGCGGAAGACAAAATCATTCTGCATGCTGGCCCCCCGATCGCGTGGGAACGCATGTGCGGCCCGATGCGAGGGGCCATCTGCGGCGCAATCGTGTTCGAGGGCTGGGCACCCGATCTGATTGCGGCCGAAAGGATGGCGGCGGGCGGCGGCGTGAGCTTCGCACCAAATCACCATTTCGGCACCGTGGGGCCCATGACGGGGCTGACCACGCGCTCGATGCCGGTGATGGTGGTGGAGAACCGCAGGTTCGCCAATCGCGCCTACTGCACGATCAACGAAGGTCTCGGCAAGGTGATGCGCTTCGGCGGCAACGACGCCGAGGTTCTGAAGCGCCTGGCCTGGTTGCGCGACGTCCTGGGGCCTGCGCTCGCCAGGGCTTTGCGCGCGCGGAACGGCGTGCCGCTCAAGCCGCTGATCGCCCGCGGCCTCAGCATGGGCGATGAGATGCACCAGAGAAACGTGGCCTGCACGGGCCTGTTCCTGCGCGAGATCGCACCTTGGCTCGCGCGCACCTCGGATAACCCTGCTGCCCTTGCCGAGGCTCTGGCGTTCGTGGCTGGGAACGACCAGTTTTTCCTGAACATCGCCATGGCGCTGGGAAAAGCGGTGACCGATCCGGCGCGCGACATCGCTGGCTCGACCATCGTCACCGCCATGTGCCGGAACGGAACCGATTTCGGCATCCGCGTGAGCGGCACGGGCGACACCTGGTTCACGGCCCCCGTGGAGATGCCGGTCGGCCTCTACTTCCCTGGCTACTCGGTAGCCGACGCCAATCCGGACATGGGCGACTCGGCCATCGTAGAAACCATCGGACTTGGCGGTTTCGCCATGGCGGCAGCGCCCGCCGTGGTCGGGTTCGTCGGCGCGGGGTCGGCGGCAGAGGCGGTCGTGTTCACCCGCACAATGGGTGAGATCACGGTCGCCCAGAACCCCGAGTGGACCATTCCCGCGCTCGACTTCTCCGGCGTCGTCACGGGTATCGACGCGCGGCTCGTGGTCGAAACTGGCCTAGCGCCGGTGATCAATACCGGGATTGCCCACAAGCAACCGGGCATCGGGCAGGTCGGCGCGGGCGTGGTGCGCGCACCGCTGGCGTGCTTCGCCGCGGCGGTCCGCGCACTCGCGGCAAAGGCAGGGCAGCCATGAGCACAACATCCCACAACGCGGTACGCCGCGGCTTCTATCTAGATTCGGTGGCACTGATGCGCCTGTCGCGTGAAATTGCGGCCATGGCAGGCGTCGAGGATGCCGCGCTGATGATGGCGACACCGGCCAACAAGCGCATTCTCGCCGACGCCGGGTTGCTCGCCGGGGAGGGGGAGGCGGCAACTGCCAACGACCTCGTTCTGGCGGTGCGAGCCACCACGGACGCGGCGGCCGAGGCCGCGCTGACGGCTGCCGGCGCCACCCTGGACAATGCGCGCGCCACCGCCAGGACGGCCAGCGCGCACAATCCGCGCAGCCTTCGAACGGCGCTGGACGCGCAATCAGAGGCAACGCTCGCGCTCATCTCGGTCCCCGGCGACTATGCCACGGGCGAGGCCCGCAAGGCGCTTCGGGCCGGTCTCGATGTCATGATCTTCAGCGACAACGTGCCCCTCGCCGAAGAGGTCGCCCTGAAGCGCGAGGCTAAGGCGTTGAACCGGCTGGTCATGGGGCCCGACTGTGGCACAGCCATTATCGGCGGAGTGCCCCTGGCGTTCGCCAATCGCGTGCCGCGGGGCGACATTGGCGTGATCGGCGCATCCGGCACGGGGACGCAGGAAGTGACGTGCCTGATCGCGCAAGGCGGCCGTGGCATCTCGCAGGCGATCGGAGTCGGCGGCCGCGACCTATCACGGGAGGTCGGCGCCATGACCACCCTGGCCGCCATTGACCTTTTGGATGCGGACGCCGCCACGCGGCATATCGTGCTGATTTCCAAGCCGCCGCATCCCGAGGTGGCGCGAAAGGTCCTAGAGCGGGTGGGTGCCAGCCGCAAGCCATTCACGGTCTGCTTCCTGGGGGCCGGACACATAACTTTGCCCGGCAACGCCCGTGCCGCATCAACCCTGCGAGCCGCGGCCGAGTGCGCGTTGGGCGAGCCTGTGGCGCAACACGATCCCGGCATCGGGCAGATGCCGAAGCCGCGGCCGGGTGCGATCCTCGGACTTTATTCGGGCGGAACGCTGGGGGCCGAGGCGCAGCTCATTCTGCTCGGTGGGGGACGCGCGGTCGCGTCGAACGCACCCGTGCCCGGCGCAGGCGAGTTGCAGGACGCGGAGGCGAGCATCGATCGAATAATCGATCTCGGCGACGATCAGTTCACCCGCGGCCGGCCCCATCCGATGATCGATCCAGCCGTACGTATTGACAGGCTGCGCGCTGCGCTGGCCGACATCAGCCTGTCCACCGTGCTGCTCGATGTCGTGATCGGGTTCGGCGCACATGCCGACCCTGCGGGCCAAATCACGGACATCGTCGGTGTCTTCGCGGGCAACCGACCGCATGTGGTCGCCTCGGTCACCGGAACGGAAGCCGATCCGCAAGTGCGCTCGCGCCAGGTGGCCAAGTTGCAAGCGAGCGGCGTGTTGGTGGCGCCGTCCAATGCGGGCGCGGCCGAGTTGGCGCTGAAGCTGGTGGCCAAGACATGAACCGAGTGAGCCCCGCTCTCGCGCAGCATTAGAGACCGCCAACCTCAGGGGTGCAGGCTCATGTCGAAGCACCGTTCCATTCCCAAACGCCTCGTAGTCGCTGTCGGCGGAAATGCCACGCATCCGGAGGAGATCCGTGGCACCGCGGACGAGCAGAAGATCATTGCCGCTCGCACGGCGCAGTCGCTCCTCCCCTTGGCACTGCAGGGCAACGAGCTGGTCATTACCCATGGCAATGGTCCGGTTGTGGGCAAGATCCTGATGCGCCAGGCGCTCACCCGCGACCGCATTCCGCCGATGTCGCTCGATATCTGCGTAGCCCATAGCCAGGGTGGGATTGCCTACCTGTTGATGCAGGCCCTGGAGAACGCGCTGCGCGAGGCCGACAGCGCACGGCACGTGGCTTGCCTACTGACACAGGTCGAGGTCGATCCACAGGACCCGGCCTTCGACAACCCCAGCAAACCGGTTGGCCCTTTCTTCACCGAGCAGCAGGCGACGGCCATCGGCGCGGAGCTCGGCTGGCTGATGCGCGAAGACTCCGGCCGCGGGTGGCGTCACGTCGTGCCTTCGCCGAAGCCGCGCCATATCGTCGATATCTCGTTGATCCAGGTCCTAGCGCGGCGTGGCACGGTCGTCATTGCAGGCGGCGGCGGCGGCATCCCTGTGGTGCGGGGGCCCAAGGGCGTACGCACGGGCATCTCCGCCGTGATCGACAAGGACCTGACCAGTGCGCACATGGCCAACGTGCTCGGCATTCGCGACTTGATGATCCTGACCGCCGTGTCCCGGGTGGCAGTCGATTTCGGCAAGCCAAGCCAACGGTGGCTGGACCGAGTCACACTTGCCGAGATCAAGTCGCTGTATGCCGCGGGGCAGTTCCCGCCGGGGAGCATGGGGCCGAAGGTTGAGGCGGCGCTCCGCTTCCTCGAGGGCGGTGGCGAGCGCGCCATTATCGCCCACGTGGAAGAAGTCATGCCGGCCTTGCGCGGCGAGACCGGCACCCACATCGTGGCCGGCGATGCGTGATGCGGGCTCATATCCCTCGCTCCGTGCGACGCAGATCGGCCCGGTCGCCGTGCGTGCACTGCGCGAAGCGACAGAGGGTACGGTGCGTGCCGTCTTCGACCGAAGCTATTATGTGACGTTGGCGAGCGGCTGGCTGTGCGTGGGCCCGGCCAAGCTTGGCGCCGGGCCGCTGAACATTCTCTGCGGTGAATGGCCCGAGAACGGGCCGCACGAGCTGCTAGAGGTTGGAGACATTGCCAGGGTCGAGCACAGCGTGCTGTCAGCGGGCCGGACGAGGGTGCGGATCGACACCGCTGCACCATGGCACCCGGAACCCTGTCGCGCCTGGAGCAGAGCAAGTCTCGCCCGCGGCCTTTCAACACTCGCTGCGTCGCTCCCCGCGGTCTTGCCCGAGGACGGCTTGGCTCGGCTTCTCCGTGACGGGGATGAGGGTGATACGCCGACGCTGACAGCGGCACAGGCACCAGCCCGGCATTTGGCGCAGATTCTGGAAGCGGCTGCGAGCGGTCGCATGGGGATTGAGGCCCAGCCACTCACGGCGCTGATCGGTCTCGGTCCCGGCCTCACGCCCTCGGGCGATGACTACTTGGGCGGTGCGCTTGTTGCGCTGGCAGTCACCGCGCAAGTCGAAGTGCGCGATCGCATCTGGCGCGTGCTGGAGCCGCATCTGCGCGGGCTCACCAGTGATATCAGTTGCGCTCATCTCGACGCCGCAGCGCAAGGGTTTGGCAGCGCAGCCCTTCACGAGGTTCTGCGCGCGATCCTCTCTGGAGCAACGGAGGCCGTCCCTGCCGCCCTCCAACCGTTGATCGCCATCGGTCACACCTCAGGCTGGGACGCTCTCGCCGGCGCCGCTATGGCGCTGCGCGCTCTGGCCAGGAGCCCCACACTCCCGGGCCCGCTCCATGGCAAGGCAGATGGGGCCGCCTGTCGGGTCGCCAACCTCGGGAATGACGCCTCAAGTCATTGAAAACATTGGAGCGGGCGAAGGGAATCGAACCCTCGACACTCAGCTTGGGAAGCTGATGTTCTACCACTGAACTACACCCGCATCGGCCGCGATTTGTAGCACACTTCTCACCCAAAGGAAGGGATCGGAAGCTGGCGCCGCCGGAGACCACTTGAAGGGATTGTGAAGCCCCCCGTCCGACCATTTCGTGCTACGCAGCATCATGCTTCGAGGCACAGTTCGGACGACGATCCATGCCATCGCAAGGGCCGCAGCAGAGCATGGACATAGCGGATAGCCCGGTCGTCGGGACCAACGCCAAGTTCCAGGATCCCGACTGGACCGCCAAGGGTGAGCCGCGTGCCAGCGTCGCCCTCGCGGACCTGCGCACGCTTTGGTTCAACACCGGCACGCTGTGCAACATCACCTGCGGGAGCTGCTATATCGAGTCGAGCCCCCGTAACGACCGCTTGGTCTATCTCTCGGCGTCCGAGGTCGCCGCATTTCTCGATGAGATCTCCGCCGACGAGCTTCCGACCCGCGAGATCGGCTTTACCGGTGGCGAGCCCTTCCTCAACCCGGACATGATCGAGATGCTTGGCGACACGCTGCGGCGCGGACTGCGCGCCTTGGTGTTGACCAACGGCCTGCTGCCCATGCAGCGACCTCGGGTGAAGGAGGCGCTCATCGAGCTCAATCGGGCGCACCGCGCGCGGATGACCATACGGGTCAGCCTCGATCATTACACGAAAGCCCTTCACGAGACGGAGCGCGGTCCACGCACCTGGACGAAAACTCTCGCCGGGATCGATTGGCTCTGTGTCAACAATTTCCACGTCGCCCTTGCCGGACGGACGTGCTGGGGCGAAGGGATGGAGGACGCGCGGCGGGGATACGGCCAGTTGATCCGCGAACGTGGATGGATCATCGATCCGAACGACCCCGTTCAGCTTGTTCTGCTGCCCGAGATGGACGGCAGCCACGAAGTGCCCGAGATCACGACCGCTTGTTGGGGCATCCTGAACAAAGCCCCAACCGAATTGATGTGCGCGTCGAGCCGCATGATCGTCAAGCGCAAGGGTGCCGATAAGCCAGTTGTCGTGCCGTGCACCCTATTGCCGTACGAACAAGCCTTCGAAATGGGGCACACGCTCGCCGAGTCGCGGCACGCCAACGGCGCCATGTTTGCCGACGGCGCCGTGAAGCTGTGCCACCCCCATTGTGCCAAGTTCTGTGTGCTCGGCGGCGGCAGTTGCTCCTGACCGCTTCGGGGGGGGGGGGCGATTTCGTGCAGATTGCTTTCGCTATTTCCTGGCCACCAGCGCGTCGCGAATCTCCTTGAGATAGACCTCGGACGCGGAAGGCGCCGGCGGAGCCGCCTTCACCGGCTTGCGAAGTGTGTTCATCCCCTTGACCAGCAGAAATATGGCAAACGCGGTGATGGCAAACTTGAGGAGCGCATTCAGAAAGAGCCCGTAGCGGATGGCAACAGGATCCTTTCCCGGAGCAGGTGGATCCGCAAGCGTGATCTGCAGGCTGGAAAAATCGATCCCGGCCAGCAACAGTCCAATCGGCGGCATGATGATGTTGTCGACCAAAGTCGACACGATCGGCCCGAACGCTGCCCCCATGATAACGCCGACGGCAAGATCAATCACGTTGCCCCGCATCGCGAATTCTTTGAATTCCTCGACGATCTTCACGCCCGCCTCCTTCATGCTCTTTGAAATGATATGCCGTGCAACCCGTCTGCCACGAAGACACGACCAAGAAAACAGCTACGGGATATGCCGAAGGACATCAATCGCGCCATTCGCACCCATGACCAATTAAGCTAACGTCGCCAAGTCCATTGGACAGCCCCCCGGCCGTTGAAGCAAAATGGGTGGCCTTCGAGACAGTACGGCTGTTCGCGCACACCGGCCGCTGACGCGGGCTGGGGAGGAGCAATGTTCGATCCTTGGGCGATCGTAACGCTGGCCGTGGCTTACGTCGGCGTGCTGTTCGCCATTGCCTGGACCGGCGACAGGACTATTCGCTCCCGCAAAGGCGGCGAGGGGCGCCCGCTCATTTACGCGCTGTCGCTGGCTGTCTACTGCACGTCCTGGACCTTTTTCGGAAGCGTGGGGCTGGCTGCCGCAACCGGCTACAGCTTCCTGCCGGTCTACATAGGACCGATTCTGATGTTCGTCCTCGCGCGGCCGTTGATCACGCGCATCGTGCGGTTGTCTAAGAGCCAGAACATCACGTCGGTCGCCGACTTTCTGGCGGCTCGCTATGGCAAGAGCCAAGCGGTAGCTGCGATCGTCTCGCTGGTCGCCGTCGTCGGCACGCTGCCCTATATCGCTCTTCAGCTCAAGGCTGTGGTTATATCCACCGAGGCCCTCCTGGTGGCCGACGCCACCGCCCCGATGGTCGGCCGCGGCGGGCTGCCCGAGACCGCACTGATCGTGGCACTCGGGCTTGCTCTTTTTGCTGTCCTATTTGGGACTCGGCACATCGACGCGACCGAGCATCAGGACGGCTTGATGCTGGCCATTGCGGCCGAGTCGGTGGTCAAGCTCGCCGCGTTCCTGGCCGTCGGCACATTCGTGCTCTTCGTGATCTTTGGCGACCTCGAGACCTTCTGGACCAAGGTGCGCGAGAGCCCCGAGCTGCAGGCCACCTTTGGCCGGCCGTTCGCCGGCGGAACATGGCTCACCGTCACCTTCCTCAGCTTTGTTTGCATCATCCTTCTGCCCAGGCAGTTTCACGTCACCGTGGTCGAGAACAATTCCGATCGCGAGATTCGGCGCGCAGGTTGGCTGTTCCCGCTCTATCTCGTCTTGATCAACCTGTTTGTCGTGCCGATTGCGGCAGCCGGCATTGTCGAGTTTGGGCGGGGTGGTGTCGACGCCGATCTCTTTGTGCTGGCGCTGCCGATCTCGAGGAACGCCAACCTCATTACGACGCTGGCCTATGTCGGCGGTCTGTCGGCCGCAACGGCCATGGTCATCGTCGAATCGATCGCGCTGGCGATCATGGTGTGCAATGGCCTCATTATGCCGCTGCTTCTCAATCGCGGCTTTCTGGAAGCCGATCGCAAGAGCGAGCTCGGCGGGCTGCTGTTGATTATCCGCCGTATTGCCATTTTCGCCATCGTTCTCCTGGGATACCTGGTCAATGTTGCGCTCGGCCAGGCTCAGGGTCTGGCGCAGATCGGCCTTATTTCGTTTTCAGCCATCGCCCAATTGGCGCCGGCTTTTTTCGGCGGCCTGTATTGGCGCAAGGGCACCGCCCGCGGCGCGATGGCAGGTATTCTGGCGGGATTCACCGTCTGGGCCTACACGCTTCTCGTGCCGTGGATCGTCAAGGCCGGCTGGATTTGGAGCGGCTTGCTGACCGAAGGTCCGCTCGGCATCGGCATGCTGCGACCACAGGCGCTCTTCTACCTCGAGTTCGATCCTTTGACGCACGGCGTCATCTGGAGCCTGTTCGCCAACGTCGTCGCATACGTGATGGTCTCGCTGCTGCGCGCACCCGAACCGATCGAGCGGCTGCAGGCGAGCATTTTCGTGCAGCCGGAGGACCTGCCGCGTGTACCGGCGACACCGGCCTTCCGGCTGTGGCGGACCTCGATCACCGTCGGCGATCTTCAGACCACGGTGGCGCGCTACCTTGGCTCGGAACGATCCGAACGCTCCTTTGCCGAGTATCAGGCCGGACGAAACACCGTCCTGTCGCCCCGCGCCGAAGCCGACATTCACATTCTCCGGTTCACCGAGCACTTGCTCGCGAGCGCCATCGGCGCGGCGTCGGCCCGCCTCGTCCTCTCCTTGCTCCTGCGCCGCAACAACGTCGGCAGCCAGGCTGCGCTCCGGCTCCTGGACGATGCCTCGGAGGCCCTCCAGTACAACCGCGACTTGCTGCAGTCCGCACTCGACCAGGTGCGTCACGGCCTCGGCGTCTTCGACAAGGAGATGCGGTTGATCTGCTGGAATCGGCAGTTCCGCGAGCTGCTCGACCTACCCCCGGAGCTCGGCCGCGTCGGTGTGCCGCTCGATCGTATCCTGCGAGCCTGCGCCGAGCGCGGTGACTTCGGAGAGGGCAGTGTCGACGAGCTTGTGCACGAGCGTCTCATGCGGCTTGCCGTCAGCAAGGAAACGTTCCAGGAGCGCGTGCAGGGCGGGCAGCGGATCCTCGAGGTCCGCACCGCACCGATGCCTCAAGGCGGCATCGTGGCGACATACTCCGACATTACTGAACGCGTCGAGGCGGCAAACGCGCTCGCCCGCGCCAATGAGACGCTTGAACGGCGTGTCGCCGAACGCACCGTCGAGCTCTTGGAAGCGAATTCTGCATTGGCCATCGCCAAGTCAAAGGCCGACGAAGCCAATTTGGACAAGACGCGTTTCTTGGCGGCGGCGAGCCATGACATCCTTCAGCCATTGAATGCGGCGCGCCTCTACACGACGAGTCTCGTGGAGCGCTCACTCGGCGAGCCCGATGCCGCCGTAGCACGCCACATCGATGCAGCTCTGAGCGCCGTGGACGAGATCTTGAGCGCACTCATCGACATCTCCCGAATGGACGCCAAGCGCCTGGAGCCCGAAATCTCGGACATCCGGCTCGACGACCTGTTCTCCCACCTGCGCGTCGAGTTCGAACCGCTGGCCCGCGAACGGGGGCTCGACCTGAGAGTGGCACCTACCGCGCTGTGCGTGCGTACCGATCGGCGGTTGCTCCGCCGCGTCCTCCAGAACCTGCTATCGAATGCGATCAAATACACCGATCGCGGGGGTGTCGTCCTTGGGGCACGCCGATCCGATACGAGCCATGTCGTGCTGCAGGTGTCCGACACCGGACCGGGCATACCCAAGAAGCATCACGGCCTCATATTCAAGGAATTCCAACGCCTGGAAAGCGCGTCTCCCAGCACACGAGGCATTGGCCTGGGCCTCTCAATCGTCGAGCGCATCGGGCGGATCCTCGACGCGCCGATCAAACTGCAATCACGTGTCGGACACGGCTCGACGTTCACGGTGACGTTGCCTCGCGTGGCAACGCCGATGCAGACCGAAGCCACCCCCTTCGTCCCCGACCTGCACCGGCCGATAGACGGCTACGTTGTTCTCTGCATCGACAATGAGCCGGCGGTGGTGCGGGGCATGGAGATGCTGCTCAAAGGATGGGGTTGTGTTGTTTTGCCCGCCGACGGATCGGCCAACGCCATCGCAGCCGCGCGCGCGTCCGCCAAAACCCCCGACGTCGTTCTGGCGGACTATCATCTCGACAATGAAACGGGTATCGACGCGATTGCGGCCATCAGGGCCGCCTTGAAGGCGGATGTCCCGGCTGTGGTCATCACGGCCGACCACTCGCCCGAAGTGCAGCGCGAGCTGCGGCGTCGTGGCTTCATGTTGTTGCGCAAGCCATTGAAAGCCGCTGCCCTGCGCGCCGTCCTAACTCAGCTCGCGCTACGACGCAGCGCAGCCGAATGACCCGGTGGGCGTCACGCCCCCTGCCGCCTATCGATCGCTGCTGTCGATCTTGTTGATCGCGATCACGGCTTGGGTGCGGCTGTCGACGCCGAGCTTCTGCAGAATCGCGGACACGTGCGCCTTGACGGTCGCCTCCGAGACGCTGAGACGGTGGGCGATCTGCTTGTTGAGAAGGCCCTCCCCGAGCATCATGAGCACGCGCACCTGCTGCGGCGTCAATGTCGACAACCGCCCGACGAGCTCACCTGTCTCCTTGTCTCCAGGTCCGGATATGTCGATGTCCGGCGGCGTCCACACCTCTCCCTCGAGGACCTTGCGCACCGCCGATCGAATGTTCTCCACGGGTTGCGACTTTGGTACGAACCCCAGCGCGCCGAATCCGAGGGCCCGCCGGATCGTGTCGGCATCTTCGTTGGCCGATACGATGACCACGGGAATCTCGGGATGTTGGGTTCTCAGGAGCAGGAGACCCGACAGGCCGTGGACACCCGGCATCGACAAATCGAGGAGGATCAAATCCACAGCCTTGTCGCTGGCAAGCGCGACGGTAAGCTCCTCGAGCGATCCGGCCTCGAGAATTTCGACATCCTGCAGCGCTGCCCGCAAAGCCTGATTGAGCGCCCCGCGGAACAAGGGATGGTCGTCGACTATAACAATGCGATATGTGGTCATGGGGTGCATCTCGGCTCAGCCTCGCAACGACCAGCGTCCCATGATCGCGGGCGCGCACCGCAGCGGTTTCATCGATTAAGCAACGTGGGTAAGCTGGTGGCAAGCGTGGTCGCTAGGCATCCTTGAGAACGTCGGCAGAACTCCACAGCCGTACTCGAACCACAATGGCGGGGCACCGATGGACACGGCAGCAGTAGTGGCAACCATAGAGGACGAGGAGGCAATGTCATGATGGAGCGCAGCGAGCGTAAACCATACTGGCGCCACACCAAATGGCAGATGGTCGCCAGTCTCGCGCCGTATCTGACTGTGGTGTTTGTGCTGCCGCTCTATTCGTCCCAGCTCCATTCCAACAAGTTCTTGGGCTTCCCCCTGCACTACTTTCTCGTTGGCCATGGATTGATCCTGATTGCGATCTTTACGGTAGCCTCCTTCGTCAACCGCCAGGATGCGATCGACCGCTGGCACGGTGGCCATGAAGACCCCTAGGCGTCGATGCACACGAGCCGCCATTCCGCTCCCGTCCCGGTGAACCCAGCTCATGTCGTTTGCCACCCGCTCCCGCGTCATCAACCCCAGGCTCGGCACCTATTTCGGGATCTTCGCCAGCCTGTTCGCGGCGTTGGTCATGCTGCTGCTCATTCTCGAGCAGCTGGGCACGTCCGACACCATTCTGCGGACGCTGATGTTCATCGTGCCGCTGGTACTGTTTGCCGCGATCGGCTTGGCATCCTGGTCTAACGAGGCCATCGATTTTTACGCAAGCGGACGCCGCGTGCCGGCCTTCTTCAATGGCTTTCTCATGGCAACGGGCGCGGTGGGAGGCACCGGAATTGTCGCTATCACCGGCCTCTTCTTCCTCCATGGAATCGACGCCTGGTCGCTCGTCATTGGATTGACGAGCGGGTTCGTCGTGATGGCGATCCTGATAGCGCCATTCCTTCGCAAATTCGGCGCCTTCACCGTGCCGAGCTATCTCGGCCGCCGGTTCGAAAGTCCCCTCGTGCGCCTGATAGCGGCCGCGATCGTGGCAGTACCCATGTTGCTGGTTATCAGCGCCGAGCTGCGTATCGGCGTCTTCGCCGCAACCTGGCTCACGGGGCAGCCCGAAGCTTTGGCGGCCGGCGTGCTTGTTATTTTCGTCATCGTGACCTTGGTGCCCGGCGGCATGCGTGGATTGACATGGTCGAGCACGGCGCAAGCGATCGCGGCCGTCCTCGCATTTCTGGTGCCGGCCGCAATGGTCGCCGTAATGGTCACCAATCTGCCGCTCCCTCCTATGAGCTACGGCCCGGTGCTTCGCTCGATCGGGCGGGTCGAAGCGATTCTAGGCGTGCCCATCCCGCGTCCGGAGGCGTTCGCATTCGATTTCGGAGGCCAGGCGCCCCACGCCATCGTCGGTCGATTTGCCGATCCATTCAGCAGCATTGGCTCGTCGAGCTTTACCCTGCTGAGCTTCACTCTGATGGCTGGCGTGGCATCGGCGCCCTGGCTGCTGCCCCGCATCGGCACGACCCCCGGCGTGTACGAGGCACGCAAATGCTTGGGCTGGGCGACATTCCTGGTGGGCATGATAATGCTGACGGCCTCCGCGATCGCCGTCTTCATGCGCGACATCGTCACGGACACGCTGGTGGGTCACAGCGAGAGTCAACTCCCTGCATGGTTCAAGCTACTTGCACAATCCGGGTTGGCCGAGGTGCACGGCAGCGTCCCACGCTTGCCGATCTCGAGCTTTAGTTTCAGCCGAGATTCAATATTGTTCGCGCTCCCTATCGCCGTCGACTACCCGGCGATCTTCCTCTATCTCGCGCTGACCGGCGCCGTCGCTGCCGCGCTGGTTGCTGCGAGCGCCGGCATCTTCTCCCTCGCGAGCGTATTGTCGGAAGATGTCATGAGTGGCTTGGGGCCGGAGCCGCCTCACGATTCTCAGCGTATCGCGATTGCGCGGGTTGCGCTCGCAGGAGTGGCGGTCGCGGCCTTCTTTATGACCCTCTACATTCCCGCCGACCCACTCGATTTGATCTTGTGGGCATTTGCGATCTCGGGGTCCGCACTGTTTCCCGTCCTCGTGCTGTCTATTTGGTGGAAGCGCGTGAACTCGTTCGCAGCCCTTATCGGTATGACCGTCGGTTTCACCGTGGCCGCGACCGCCATTCTGGCGGGCGAGGCTGGATCGTTTAGCCTGTCGGGTGCCCTTGCAGGTGCTTTCGGGATTCCAGCCTCCGTTTGCGCCGTCATCATTGGAACATGGCTGTCGCCCGCGCCCTCCAAGCCGATCCTCGAGCTTGTTCGAGATCTTCGCGTGCCGGGCGGAGAGACGATCTACGATCGAGAGGTTCGGCGGCTGCGGCGAAAACAGCGGTCGCGGGTATGAGCCATGTCCACGGTGCCGCCCCACGGGACAATCACAATGAGTGATCAAAACCGCGACCTGCTGCACGACAGTGCCCCGGGCGAGCGCGAGCCGGGAGGACGCCGAACCCTCTTTGCACCGATCGAGCCTTATGCCCAGGACCGTCTTCCGGTCAGTGGCGGGCACGAGATCTACTATGAGCAAAGCGGCAGTCCGCGTGGCCATCCGGCCTTGATCGTTCACGGCGGACCGGGCGGAGGCTCCAACCCGACCATGCGCCGCTATCACGACCCATCGCGATATCGCATCATCCTATTCGATCAGCGGGGCTGCGGCCGCTCCACCCCCCATGCGTCGCTCGACCACAACACGACGTGGGACCTCGTCGAGGACATGGAGCGCCTCCGCACCCACCTCGGTATCGAGCAATGGCAGCTTCTGGGTGGCTCGTGGGGCTCGACGCTGTCGCTGGCCTACGCCCAGCGATACCCCGAACGCGTCAGCGAGCTCCTGCTGCGCGGCGTATTCCTGCTGCGTCAGCGAGAGATTCAATGGTTCTACCAGCAGGGGTGCAGTTGGATCTTTCCGGATGCTTTTGAGGCCTACCAGAGCGTCATCCCCGAGGATGAGCGCGCCGACATGGTCACAGCCTATCATCGGCGCCTCACGCACCCCGATCGTAACGTCCAGCTAGCGGCGGCGCGGGCGTGGAGCATCTGGGAGGGAACAACTCTGTCCCTGTATCACGATCCCGAACGGGTCAAGCTTTTCGGAGCCGACGACTACGCCATCGCCTTCGCGCGCATCGAATGTCACTACTTCGTCAATCGCGGCTTCTTCCGCCAGGACGATCAACTCTTGGTAGACGCCCATCGCATCGCGGCCATTCCAGGCACCATTGTTCATGGGCGCTATGATGTCGTGACACCGGTCAAGAACGCCTGGGATCTAAAGAAGGTCTGGCCCGGGGCTGACCTGCGCGTGGTACCCGATGCCGGGCATTCCATGACCGAGCCGGGCATCATTCACGAGATCGTAACGGCTACGCGCCGTTTTGCCGGCTGATCTCGCCACCGAAGGCGATCCGCCTCATCACCCAAGATCTGTCGTCTGCCCGACGTAGTGCAGGACGACCGCACGACGATGCGGCCGAGTGCGATGCTCGACGAGATAGAGCGCCTGCCAGGTCCCGAACAACGGCCTGCCACGGGCGACGGGTATGGAAATCGATGTCGCGGTGAGCATCGATTTGATGTGAGCCGGCATGTCGTCAGCGCCTTCCGACGCGTGCCGGTACGATCTGTCCTCCGGTGCCAACACCTCGAGCGCGCTCAGCAGGTCGTGCTGCACGTCGGGGTCGGCATTTTCCTGAATAACGATCGACGCCGACGTGTGCCGAACAAATACCGTCAGCAAACCATCCCCCGCGCCCACACCCGCCAACCAACGCACGATATCTGCGGTCACATCATGGAAACCGCGATGCCGCGTCTCGATACGAAGGATGCCCTGCGCCTGCGTGAGTGGAGAACGGGCATCGGGAGAATCGGCCATGCGAAACCCATGCATCCTAGAGCGGCGTGCCCTTGTTCTCTCCCTCGAGCTCCTTGAGGCGGTCCCTGAACTTCCGGTACATGCGTTGCACATAGTCCAATGCGCGGTCGACGTCCTGTTCGCTCGGCAATTCGAATTTGCGTTCCGCAGACCGCCGCTCACCCCCAGGACCGAGCAGACCTTCGAGACGCCTCACCTCCGCTTTGAGCTCGGCATTCTCGGCCGCCAGGCGACTGCGCTCCTCCCGGAGTGTCATGGCGGCATCCGCCATCGGTTCGCAAACCCATCGATCGCCCTTGCGGCCGCACAGCGACATCGCGCCCGTTTCCGTATCGAGCCTGGCAAAGCCGCCCTCCGTCGGGCTCATGACATAGCGGCCCTGGCTGTCGGCGCTCGAAGCTGCCGTCGCGACCAGGACGAAGAGGGCGGAAAAACACACGGTGAGCGCGCGCACGGGATGTCTCCTCGAAAAACGGCCAACGATGCCAAAGCGTATGGTGAGCCTCGTTTCGGGCAAGAACATGCTGGGCCGAATCAGCACGCGGAGCCACACGCTCCATACCACCCATCGCCAGCCCAGTCGGTGGGAATAAGATATTGAATTGCAGGAGATATTTGCAAGGCACTCTCGGCTTGCCCCTCCCCGTTTAACGGAACGTTTACCGCAAATTGCGAGCGTCAGGCCGGGCGGTCCTCTGTGGTGCCTCGTCTGGCCCCCGACAAGCGCTTGCATGGCACGAGCGGGATTGTCCCAGTTTCATCTCCCCGCGGGCAGCCGAACGCAATCGCGTTCGATGTGAAGGCTTCGCCCCGAGGGGAACGAAATGTCTGAGCCCCATCGCCGATCCTCGTTTCCCCCCTCGCAGGGGAAGCTCGCTTCGGATATGGCCGATGACCGGGCTTTGTTCACCCGGACCGCGAACTCGCCGGGCGATCGGGAAGGTTATAGACCCGCCGATACGCCAACCCGCGACAACCCTGTGGCCGGGCCGTCCGACCCTCCGGTACCGCTTCGCTCCGCGCTGGCCCCCGACATGGGCAGACCCGTCACGCCCAATTCCATGGCGAACATCCTTGGTTGCGCCGTGGATCACTTCGATTTTGCAGACTACTCCGACCGTAGATCGAGCGGAAATTCGGGTGACAGCGGCAGCTATTGGGACAGGGCGTCCGCCGACGCATTCGCTCGCATCCACTACCCCGATGAACCTGTTGCAACCCCGCGCCCCCGGCAAGCGGCTCTTTCCCGGTACGGGACCCAAGTGCCGATCGATACTCCGGTCGCAAGTGCTCATGCAGGACAATCGAGGCTCGAAGAGCAGCTGGCAGAAATAACCGCGCGGATCGAGCAATCCTTCTCGACCCGTGGCAGGGAAAGCCTCAATGCCGATCTTGCCAACCGCTTCGATCACGTCGAAGCTAAAATCGAGAAGGCCCTTTCCAGCGTCGCGACAAGAGAAGAGATCGAGAGCCTCCGCCAACAAATCGGCCGACCCGCGAGCTTGTCCTCCGAGGATGTTGGCAGGATGGCGCAGGCTGCGGCGAAACTGGTGAACGAAACCGCAACCGGCAACAGATCGGCTGATTCGCACAGGATCACGGAAGTCCATGAGCTGGTGAGGGCGCTCGTGGACGCCCAGCAGCGCGCCGAGACGCAGACGGCAAGTACGCTGGACACATTGCAGCAGGCCATGATCGAGGTCCTCGATCGCCTCGATGCGCTTGCTGCGCTGCACGAAACGGCGGAAGCCAGCGACGAGTGTGCGGATAACTGCGACGATGAGAGCGACGAAAGCGACAAGAACAGCGAGAGCGCCGACGACGCCATTGATCCACTCGATGACATCTGCCTCCTCGACGCGAGCGACCTTCCGAAAGATGAGCCATCGGCACCCGTGGAGCCGGCCGTACCGGCCCACGGCGACGAGGCGGACGAGCCCCCGCAGGAGTATGCAGCAGCACCCAGCGACGTCGACTTCGACCAATTGAGCGCGTCCGCCCGACGTGCGGCGGGCCGCCCGATGGGCAGCTTCAAGGAAGCATCAACGGCGCCGAGCAGGAATGGTGAGCAAACTGTTTTCCGGTCATCCGCGAGCGCCAGACGCAGCACGATTTCCACCGCACTTTTTGCAACTCTGACCGGATTGATGGCGCTGGGTGCCGGAGCGACAACCTTCGCCGTGCTGCGCGCAACCGTACTCAAGGAGCCCCCCGAACAGCTTGCGGCCGGTGCAAATCGGCCATCGGAGGATCCGGCCAATACCGGCGCACAGGCCCGCCTGCGTACAACAGGTGACGCGGACAAGCCGCTCGACGCGAGTGACCAAGCGCCAGAGCCTCGCGCCGAGAAGCCGGACCAGGCCGAGAAGCCGGACCAGGCCGAGAAGCCGGACCAGGCCGAGAAGCCGGACCAGGAAGGGACCGGCGCGCGCGAGGGCGCCCCGAAAGCGGAGCCGCGCGCCACGGCCGCCCTTGAATTGCCCGCAGGGGTCGCTCTCCACCAGCACGGCGAGACACCTCTGGCGTACCAGCTCCGGCAAGCCCGGGAACATCAGCGCATGGCCGAGCTTTCTGGTCGGCTGGGTCAATCCCAAGTGGACGGCATCGCGGTCCCAGCATCGCTCGGGCCAGAGACCAACAAGATCGTACCATCCGCCGACGGCACGTCTGCCGGGCTTGCCCAGCCGCTTGATCTGCCACCTGCGATGATCGGTCCGCTGTCTCTCCGCCTTGCAGCTGCAAAGGGCGATCCATCGGCACAATTCGAGATTGCTGCGCGCTTTGCCGAAGGCAAGGGCGTACGACAGGACTTCAAGCAGGCCATGACGTGGTATCAGCGCTCGGCGCAACAAGGTTTTGCCCCCTCCCAGTATCGCCTGGCGACGCTCTACGAGCGCGGCTTGGGTGTTAAGATCGACACCGAGCGCGCCCGCGTTTGGTACAAACGCGCCGCCGAGCAAGGCAGCGTCAAGGCCATGCACAATTTGGCGGTCCTGCTGGCGAGCCCAAAGGATGGCACGCCCGACTATACGGCGGCCGCTCACTGGTTCGGCGAGGCCGCCGACCGGGGGCTGGCGGACAGCCAGTACAACATCGCCATGCTCTATGAGAACGGGCTGGGCGTGGCCCGAGATACCGGGCAATCCTACAAATGGTACACGCTTGCCGCCCAAGCTGGCGATAAGGACTCATCCCGCCGCCGCGACCTCATGAAGGCCAAGCTCGGCCCGGCAGAGCTGAGGCAGGCGGAGGATCTCGTTAAGACGTGGCAAGCCAAACCCGTGGACCGCTCAGTCAATGACGCGCATGCCGCGGGCGAGGCTTGGAAGACGCGTCAGGACCTCAGCCAGCCGGGTTGAAAGCTTCCATCATTGGGAGGACGGACGGTCCATCGGGGAACGCAGCTCCTGTGCATCGTCACCAGCCGAATTTCAACACATCGTACATTTTCATTTGACCCGCCGTTCTCTCGCTGGCTTAAGAATTGAGGTAGTCGGACCTCTCCCACTCATAGCCGGCCGCCGAGCGATTGCGCTGCACCGCCTCGGGTGCGACGCCTAGACTTACCGATTTATCGGCGCCGATGAGTGTTCGCTCGGACGCCGCATGCAATTCTACCTGCCCATCGCCGAGATGTCGGTCAATGTCCTGGTTATCCTGGGCATGGGCGGGGCTGTGGGTTTCCTGTCCGGATTGTTCGGAATCGGCGGCGGCTTCCTCATGACGCCCCTGCTGATTTTCTCCGGAGTGCCCGCCGCCGTCGCCGTCGGCACCGAAGCCGCCCAGATCGTCGCCTCGTCGGTGTCGGGAGCCGTTGCGCAGTGGCGAAGAGGCAACGTCGACATAAAGATGGGCTGCGTGCTTCTCGCTGGCGGCGTCATCGGCTCGGCGATCGGTGTCGAGATGGTCCGCATCTTGCGCCAGGCCGGGCAGTTCGATTTCTTCGTGTCCGCGGCCTACGTCACCTTTCTTGGAGCGATCGGTATGCTGATGCTCATTGAAAGCATCAATACCATCCGCAAGACCCGCCAAGGAGTGATATCGACGGCTCGGCGTCCAGGACAGCACAGCTGGGTCCACAAGCTGCCGCTCAAGATGCGCTTCCATCGATCGAAGCTCTACATCAGCATGATTCCCCCTTTTGCTATCGGCGCTTTTGTGGGCCTCCTGGCTGCGATCATGGGTGTGGGTGGCGGGTTCATCATGGTCCCGGCCATGATCTATCTGCTCAGGGTTCCCACCAACGTGGTTGTGGGCACTTCCCTGTTTCAGATCGTTTTCGTCACCGCCTCGACGACGCTGCTCCACGCAACGCTGAACCAGACGGTCGACATCGTGCTGGCCGTTCTGCTCATGATCGGCGCGGTGGTGGGCGCACAATTCGGTGCGGTGGCTGGAATGAGACTGAAAGGCGAGCAGCTCCGCTTTCTGCTCGCCGCCTTGGTGCTGGCCGTCTGCTTGCGTATTGCATGGGGACTGATCGCAACACCAAGCGACGTCTACTCGATTTCGGGAGGACTCTGAGAGTTGAAGCTGCGCCGCGCGACGATGCTTCTCTGGCTTGCGGTTGCATCAGCGATCGTGCTGTTGTCGCTGGGCGACGCCTTCGCTCAGGCCCAGCGACGCCAGAATGCGCCCGCCGCAGCGCCAACTGGACCAAAGCAGGAAGCCCCACCCCAACCCCGATCGGCCACTGGAGCCGCGGAGGCAGAACGCCCACCCGAGGCCCGAGAGACGGTGCAAGCTGACGTCTCGAGCCGCAGCGTTTCGATCACATCGAGTTTTACCGGTACGGAGATCGTCGTTTTTGGGGCGATCGACAACAGCCGCCAGACCAGTGCGGAGGCCGGCCTTTACGACGTCGTCATCGTGCTCGAAGGGACGCCGACACGCCTTGTTGCGCGCCGCAAGAGCAACGTGGCTGGCATCTGGATCAATACCCAGTCAATCACCTTCGAGAGCGTGCCGAGCTATTACGCCATCGCCTCGACGCGGCCCCTCGACGAGGTCGCCGATGTTTTCAAGAGGCGCGAAAACGATATCGGCCTTCAGTACGTCCGTATGACGCCGGTAAAGGGTTGGGAATCCGGCGTCACGACAGCGGACATGGAGGACTTCAAGGCCTCGGTGATCCGCCTGAAGCAGCGCGATGGTCTCTACGTGCAGGAGGAGTACGGCGTGGTCTTCATCGGCCGCAGCCTGTTCCGCGCGACCATCGATCTTCCCGCCAATGTTCCCGTCGGCCCCCTCGATGCGCGGGTCTATCTGTTTCGGGACGGCGAGATCCTGTCGACCTACACAGCGCGTGTACAGCTCCAGCGCGAGGGCCTGGAACGGTTCCTCCACGACTTCGCCTTCGGTCACCCCTTTCTCTACGGCCTCGTGACGATCGCCATCGCCGTTGGGGCGGGCCTGTTTGCCTCCACCGTGTTCCGCAAGGGCGCGCACTAGAGCCCGGACAATAGTTGGAAGAGGGCCGAATCCCGCTCCCGCACTAGTCGGCCCTGAGCTGGCGCGACGCGACAGGATAGAGCCCCTCTTCGCCGAGCATCCACACGGCCAGCCCGTCGTCGCCAAATAGGGGGAGGAACGCATCGTCGAGCACGTTGAGGCCGCCGGTGAAGGCACCGAACGCCGGCATGACAAGGCGCAATCCATTGCCGACGAAGCACGGCCGGCGGATCGACGTTCCGTAGACCGATAGCCGGGCTGCCGGATGCAAATGACCGGCGATCTCGTGTGTTACACGACCCTGTTGAGGCTCATGTCTGAAGCAAAGCCCTTCCAGCACGACCTCGTCCACAACCTCGCCACCGAGCTCCGCCGCGATGACCGGATCATGGTTGCCAGTCACCCATATCCAGCGCCGCTCCTCCTGCAGGATGACGAGGCTCTCACGATCCTCATCGCCAATGCGCCCCACCGCGGCCGGGTCGTGCAAGCTGTCGCCCAGCGCAATCACGACCTGTACATCATGGCGATCGATGGCCGCCGCCAGCCTCATCAGCGTCTCGCGCGTATCGTAGGGCGGCAGCAGGCAGCCACGCCGAGCATGGTGCGAGCCCTTCTCCAGATGGAGGTCGGCGACGATGAGCGTCCGCTCCCCAGGCCAGTAGAGCGCCCCCGACTGATCGGCCAGAAAGGCCTTGCCGCATATCGACACCGGATGGGTTGCGAAATCATCGAGGTTGAAGCGTTCAGGCTTGAGCTTGAGCATCAGACGGCCCCCCCCAGTACCTCAGCAATCAGGAGTGCGGCCGCCTCGCGCAGGAGGCCCTCGCCGATCTGTGCGCCGAGAGACTCTCTTCCGATCTCCAGTAGGATCGGCACCGACAATGGCGAGACGGCAGACAAAGCCTCATGCCGTATTTTGCCACTGATTCGCTCCAGGAACCGCCCCAGCCGCGCAATGTCCAACAGCCCCGTCGCCGCATCGTTCCAGGCCGCCTCGAGCAGAACGTGCTTCGGATCGTGACGTCGCAGCACGTTGTAGATGAGGTTCGACGACACCGTGAGCTGGCGCCCGCTCTTCTCCTTCCCCGGATGACGCCGTTCGATCAGGCCGGCAACGATCGCGCAGGCTCGGAACGTGCGCCTCATGAGGCTGGATTCGGCGAGCCACGCATCGAGATCATCGCCTAGCATGTCCATTTCGAAGAGATCCGCGAGGTCGATCCGCCCGTCCGAGATCATGGCTGACAAATCGCCAGCACACCACACAGCTAGACCATAGTCGTTCGCCACAAACCCCAGCGGACCCGCCCCGCACCGATCCAGCCGCCGCGTCAATAGCATCCCGAGAGTCTGATGCGCGAGCCGCCCCTCGAACGAGTAGATAACGAGATAGTGCCGCTGCCCCCTCGGAAACGTCTCGATCAGCACCTGATCCGCCAAGGGCAGCGACGATCGCTGACTCTGGAGGTCCAGCCACTCGGTAACGGGTGTCGGAAGCTGCGACCACGTCGAGGGGTCCGCGAGCATGATCCGCACCCGCGAGGCCAGGTGCGTCGAAAGCGGAAACTTGCCCCCCGGATAGCTCGGGATCTTTGGATCGGAGGCCGCCGTGCGGGAGACGAAGGCCTCGTTCTCCACAAGCCCCTCGAAACGGACCACCTCACCGCCAAAAACAAACGTGTCGCCAACTGTCAGCTCGCCGACATACCATTCGTCGAGCTCGCCGAGCACACGGCCACCCATCAGCGGCCCTGGCCGTCCGCGCGGTTGCAATCGCTTGCGCCCGACGAGCCGGATGCGAACCAGCGGGCTTTCGACGATCGTCCCGATGTTGAGCCGGTGCTGCTGGGCAAGCCGCGGATGGGCCAAACGCAACGTCCCCCCAGCCTCCGGCTTCAACTTGGCATACCGCTCATAGGCCCTGAGTGCATAGCCGCCGGTCGCAACAAGATCGACGACACGGTCGAAATCACAGCGCGCGATCTGACTGTAGGGCGCCGATGAGCGGACTTCCTTGAATAGGGTCTCGGGCCGGAAGGGACCGCTGGCAGCAACGCTCATGACATGTTGGGCAAGCACGTCCAGTGCACCGCTTCGGTTGAGCACCACGTCCTGCACGCCAGCCTCTGCGGCATCGAGCGCGGCTTGGCACTCCAGCACCTCGAACCGGTTGCTGGGCACGAGCAGGGCCTTCGACGGCTCGTCGAGGCGATGGTTCGCACGCCCGATCCGCTGAATAAGGCGGCTCGCACCCTTTGGAGCACCGACGTTGACAACAAGGTCGACATCGCCCCAATCGATACCAAGATCGAGCGTCGATGTAGCCACCACCGCCCGAAGCTGCCCCGCGGCCATGGCGGCCTCAACCTTGCGCCTCTGCCCCGCATTGAGCGATCCGTGGTGCAGGGCAATAGGCAGGTTGTCCTCGTTGACCCGCCACAGCTCTTGGAACAACAGCTCCGCTTGGCTGCGTGTGTTCACGAACAGCAGCGAAAGGCGGTGCGCCATGAGCGCGGCATAGATCTCCGGAACCGCATGGCGGGTCGTGTGGCTGGCCCACGGCAGCGGCGCCTCGGTTTCGAGAATGCTGATGCGCGGACAAGCGCCACCCGCGGTGACGACCAGGTCGGCAAGCTCTATGGCGACATCGGGCGCGGTCTGATGCGCCAAGTAGGCCCGCAGCTCACTGGGCCTGGCGACCGTCGCCGAAAGCCCTGTCGCGATGGTATCGGCAGAAAGTGCGCGCAGCCGCGCCAGACCGAGCGCGAGCAAATCGCCCCTCTTGGACGCGGCCATGGCGTGAAGCTCATCGATCACCACCATCCGCAAGTCAGCGAAGAGGTAGGGCGCATCCTCATGGCTGAGCAGCAGCGCAAGTTGCTCGGGCGTGGTGAGGAGAATTTCAGGCGGACGTGATCGCTGACGCTGACGCTTGGCCACCGAGGTATCGCCGGTTCGCGTCTCGATGCGCATCTTGAGGCCCATCTCCGCAACCGGCGTGAGCAGGTTGCGGGCCACATCCACGGCCAGGGCCTTCAAAGGCGACAGGTACAACGTGTGCAGCCCCGATCCGCGGGTCTCTCGACGTTTCGCGGTGAGCTCAACCAGACTTGGGAGAAATCCCGCAAGCGTCTTCCCGGCGCCCGTTGGCGCAATCAGGAGCGTCGACCGCCGGCGGGCGGCCTGTTCGAGCAATGCCGCCTGGTGGGGTCGCACCGACCACCCCCGCTGGCGGAACCAGCCGGCGAACGGCTCGGGCAATGCCGTTCCGGCTTGAGGCCCCTCATCCGGCGCTTCCGGCAGCCCTCGCGGCTGTCCGCGTCTCCGCGGCGACGTAGCGTTAACCAGCGATGGACGGGCAGGTTCGGGTCGCATCATCGGCCTGACTATGCTAACCGCTCCAGCGGTAGCGCGGCGGCGAATTCTGGCAAGGGAGCAGGCACACAATGGATCGCGACCGATTGTTCGGCGGCAACCCGCTCGGCGTGTTCATCCGGCTTGTCCTGCTCTCTGTGGTCGTGGGGATTGTCCTTTCCGCGCTCGGCATGACGCCAACCGATTTGCTCTATCGCTTCAACATCCTTGCCCGGCGGATTTACGACATGGGCTTCGGAGCGGTCGAGTCGATACTGCAATATTTCCTGGTTGGTGCGGTGATCGTGTTCCCCATCTGGCTCATCGTTCGCCTCATGGGATCCTTTCGAGGCCGATCGGGCGATGGGGGTCCGAGCCGGTAGGAGCAGCGTTTAGGGCGAACGCCAGGAGCGCCGCTTTAGGCCTCCAGTGGACGAGCTGCCCACACGCTGGCGTCCCGGCCGGTCAACTCGCCTATCGAAGCAACGCCAGCCGCGCTGGCCGCTTCGGCCAGCTGCCGAGCGATGCGCTCGATGAGACTCGGCCCCTCATAAACCAGGCCGGTATAGATCTGAAGCAGCGTCGCCCCGGCCTCGATCTTGGCCAGCGCAGTGGCTCCGCTGTCGATGCCGCCAATACCGATCAACGGAATGGCGCGCCCCGTGAGCCGGTAGACACGACCGAGCATGGCTGTCGACCGGTTGAACAGCGGCCGGCCTGACAAGCCGCCAGCCTCCCGCGCGCGCGCCGTGTCGGTGAGGCCCGTTCGCGCCAGCGTCGTATTGGAAACGGCAATGCCGTCGACCCGGTGCGCAAGCATCCGCTCGATCATCGGCTCGATATCTACCTCGGCGACATCCGGAGCAATCTTGACTACGACAGGTACGCTGCGCCCCTGCTGGTCCGCCAGCCGCGCGCGGGCGGCCATTACCCGGCCGAGCAGCTCGTCGAGTGCGGCTGGCGCCTGGAGATCCCTTAGCCCGGGCGTATTCGGCGACGAGATGTTGACCGTGAAGTAGCTCGCAACCGCATAGAACGTTTCCAGGCCGAGCACATAGTCGGCAGTACGGTCGGCGGTCTCCTTGTTGGCGCCGATATTGACCCCGACGATGCCCTGCTTTCGGCGTGCGGAAAGTCGTGCCAGGGCCTTTGCGTGACCACCGTTGTTGAAGCCCAGCCGATTGATGATGGCTCGGTCTGAGATCAACCGAAACACCCGGGGCTGGGGGTTCCCACTCTGCGGCTTCGGCGTCACCGTGCCAATTTCCGCAAACCCGAAGCCGAGGCCGAGAATCGCATCCGGCACGCGCGCATCCTTGTCGAACCCGGGAGCGATGCCGAGGGGATTGCGGAACTCCAGACCCCAGACCTTTGTCGCAAGCCACGGATCGATCTTTTCGCCGGCGTCCGGATAGAGGCCAGCCTCCAGAGATCGCAACGTAACCTCGTGCGCCCGCTCGGGTTCGAGCGCGAACAGCATGGGCCGTGCGAGATTGAGGACGGCACTCAGCATGGCGTCGCCTCCGGCGACACCACAGGCACACCCGTAGCATTGAGACGAATGGGCCGCGTCCAAAGGGCGGCGCTTGCCGGAAGCGGCCCATAGAGGTGAGGAAAGTGTACCCCACCCCGGGACACCTCCCACTTGAGCGGACTCCCCAGTCGCTCGCTATCCAGGGCAATCAGAAGCAGCCCCTCCTGGCCACGGAAGTGTTTGGCCGCGGTTTCGGCCAACTGCTCGCCCGTCGACAGATGAATGAATCCGTCACGCTTGTCGTCCAGCGACCCTTCGAAGAAGCCGCTTTGAACGGCGCTGCGCCAGTCTTCGACGCGGCAAATCTTGAAAACCTGCATGTAGCCACTCCGCCCCCGGCGCCGGACGATGTTGCCTACACACAGATCAGCAGGAACACCAGTGGGAGCTGAGCCGTCAGCGTCGCATCCGTCGCAGCACGCGCTCCGACTTTCGTGCGCGGGCGCAACCCTTTTGCGATTCCGGCGTTGACATCGACGGGCTGCGACGACGAGGAGGGGGATCTGATGTCTCGTCACTTGACCTGCGACAAGCCTTGCCGCATCACATCGCGCTATTGTCGGCCTGCGACATGACCAGCAGTCACCCGGCGCTTGCATCCAAGCCCTCCCTGTCCACCTCGTTCTCGCGGCCTGTTCCGCCTGACAAAATGTTCCCCAATTTATTCACAGCGTCGCTGCGTATTACGGATCTCCTTGGAGAGCCGTTCAGATTCGCGATTCCAAGCTATCAACGGCGATACTCTTGGTCGATCAAGGAGGCGGCACAGCTTCTCGATGATCTGACCAGCGCCCTTGGGGACGACCCCGAGAACGTCGAGGAGCCCGACTATTTCTTGGGAGCCGTCCTGCTGACCGACGTGCGCGGCGAGCACGCTTGGAGCCAGGGCATTCCCCGCACACCCTGCAAGTTGGATGTGGTCGACGGGCAGCAGCGCCTTACCACGCTGTCCATCCTTCTCGCGGCCATCCGAGATCTGGACGCGTCAGTGGGCAGCGATCGCATCCCGTCCGTCGAGCCGAGCATTCGGCTGGCCGATGCGGCAACCGGCCAAACATCGCAGTACCGACTAACGCTTTCGCCGCAGGATCAAGAGTTCTTCGAAAGCCATGTCTTGGCGGCCGGGGCGTGCTTCGTTGCTCCGGACACCGACGTCTTGAGCGAGCCCCAGCGCTCGATACTGGCCGTCCGCGAGCATTTTCTCGCCGCGCTGTCCGACCTCGGCGCCGCGACGCGGCGGCGCCTGGCAGCCTACGTCCTCGAGCGCTGCCACCTCGTCGTTATCGTCGGCGGTGACATCGACCGCGGCGCTCGCATGTTCACTGTCCTGAACGGGCGCGGCAGGCCCCTCTCGCGCACCGATATCATCAAGGCGGAAATTGTTGGTGGCGCAGCGCCAGCCGCCGCCAATGCCGTGCTCGCCAAATGGAGCAATCTCGAACAGCGCCTGGGCGAGGACCTCGAGCCGTTCCTGAGCCATGTTCGCACCATTCACGCTCCCAACAAGCTTGCTATCATTGCTGGCATACGGGCAATCAAAGACAAGGTCGGCGGCAGCGAAGTGCTCCTCGATCGTCTCATGGCGCCCATGGCCGACGCGTTCGATGTCGTACGGGGAGCCGGACACCGCCGCGCAACACAATCGGAGGCCATAGAACGGCACCTGACCTACCTGCGCTGGCTCGGCGCATCCGACTGGGTTCCTCCCGTCCTGCTCTGGATGCAGCGCTACCCCAACGAACAAGCACACACCCTCGCGTTTCTCGAGGCCTATGAGAGGTTTGCGTACCTGCTCCGCCTGTTGTGCATCAGCGCCTCCCGGCGTGCCACCCGCTTCCGCCATGTGCTGGATGCGATACGTGCGAGCGCGCCGCTCGACTCCGAGCGGTCGCCACTGGCCTTTAGCCGGGACGAGATGCGTTTCATCTCCCACAACCTGCGCAACCTTCACGCGCGCCACCCGCAAACGTGCAAGCTCATCCTGCTGCGCCTGAACGATATGCTCGCGGGTGCCCCCCAGAACCTCGATCCGGAGTTGCTGACCGTCGAGCACGTCCTGCCGCAAAGCCCAGGCAGAGACAGCCAGTGGCGTGAGTGGCACCCGGAGCCGGAAGAGCGTGCGGCCTGCAGCCGATCCTTGGGAAATCTTGTCCTGGTCAGCCGGCAGGTGAACGAGCTGGCAGCGAACCATGTGTTTGAGAACAAGAGGAAAATATACTTCGGCACGCCCGATTTTGTTGCGCCGGCCATCACACGCGACATTGCTTCCGCCACGGAATGGCGCCCGGCCGACATCAAGACACGCGAGGAGCGCCTTCTGAACGCGCTGGGCCAGGCGTGGGGATTGGATCTGACCTCTGACAGCCGCAATGCCCTCGACGAGCGCCCAGGACGGCGACGTGCCATACGCCGAGCCTGACGCGACATCGCACTGGTCGCCCCGCGCGCGACTAGCCGATGAGACCAACGGGGCATCGATGACATCGGCCTCGGGTTGTCAGCCAACACAGCTTCTGCCACGCTGACGTTCCTCGTCCGTGGAGCGCCTCGATGCCACCTCCTCTGCGGGGCGGACAGCCCCTCAAGGACATCTTCTTCGGCGACTATATCTTCTGCATCCCGGACTATCAGCGCGATTTCGTGTGGACCGTCCATGAGGCAGACCATCTGCTCCACGATATCCATGGCGCCTTCAAGAGGAGTGTGACGAGCGGCGATGCGGCAGCCTGCTACCTCGGCGCCATTGTCTTGAACGAGAAGCCCACACAGGCCGTCGTCGACGACGGATTTCCTGACTTCGCCACCCGACCGGTTCGCACAAGCGGGCCCGAGCTAGGACCGCGCGCCGATGTCGTGGACGGCCAGCAGCGGTTGATCACACTGACAATCTTGTTCGCAAGCCTGCGCGACCTGATCGATGATCTACGGTACGTCGAGGAGTTGCATCGTCTCATCGCCGTGAAGCGCCGGACGACACCCCCTGCAACAAATTCAGGAGAAGAGATCTATTTGCTGGAGATCGGGAGCGAGGCAGGCGACATCCTGAACCGCTCGGTGCAGCCGCTTGGCGCGACACGCAAGCCGCTCCTCTCCGAGCACACGGCAGATCTGCCGGCACGCCGCTTGCTGGACGTGAAGGCCGCGATCGCACGCCATGTCCAAAGCATGACCATGCCGGAACGACGCGCGCTGGCCGATTTCCTGCGTGATCGGTGCTACCTGTCCGTCGCAATAACCTCCGAAGCAGAGAGCGACTGGCAACTGTTCTCGCGTATGAACGCGCGTGGCCGACCGATCTCGCGCAGCGATACGCTCAAAGCGGAGCTTCTGGGTTCGATTGAGCCAGCCGATCGCGAGGCGTTGGTGACGTTGTGGAACGAGCGCAAAAGCGCCCTGGGTGTAGAATTCGATGGCGAGGCCCGGCGGCGCTATCTGTTCAGCTACATCAGCGACATCGCCGGTCGCGGTTCTGGTGACATCGTTGAGCGGATCTCGAACGCCGCCCGGGAGCGCGGCGCCGTCGCGTTCATGCGCGAGGTCTTCGATCCGCTGTCACGGGCCTACCTCGATGTCACTGCACTCGCCTATGACGGGGGAGATCAGCACACCCGCTACCGCATCAACCATCTGCTCGGTTGCATACCCTTGGCGGAAGTAGCGCTCGATCACCGAGAGCGCCAGCACGGAACGTCCATCATCACAATCCTGCTGCGGTGGCTCACGGCAAACCGCCACGATCCCGATGCGACGTTGCGATTTCTCACGCTCCTCGACAACTATGTGTATGCATGCCTGATCATCCACAGCAGCAACATGCCATTGTTCGCTCAGCGAATTGCCGTGATCGAGCAAGCGCTCAGAGCAGCCCCGCGAATGGCACTCGACGCCCTGGCGCTTCCGATGTCACGTCTGGCAACGACCCGAAAGTTGGGCAGACACCTCGATGGGTTGGCGGCTCGTATTGTTCTGGCCAGGCTGCATGCGGAGATCGACCCGGGCGGTCTCGCCGCCGCGAAAAGGGCGACCATGCCCGATTTCGACATCGAGCACGTGCTGCCGCGCAATCCCACCGCTTGGGCCCACTGGCCGCGCTCGCATCCGATCCGCGAGCACATCGACAGCCTCGGCAACATTTTTGTCGTCCCGATCCGTCTCAACCGCCTGCTGGGAAACAAGTCCTGGCAGCAAAAGCGCGCGCTGATCGCGGCAAACGCCGACGCCATCATTCTCCCGCTCGGAGACCGCCTGAGGACAGCCACGGATTGGACACCCCAACTCATCAGGGAACGCCAGGAGCAGCTCACAAAGGTGGCGCAATTGACCTGGACCTTTGGAGCAGGCCACCCCCCTCGACAGAGCCTCAAGGCGAAGATGCCGAGACCGAAATCGGCGGGCAGGCGCAGAAGGAAAACGCCGTGACACCCGCCAGCGGCATCATCCGCTGGCGAGCTGCCCTCTCAACGCCAGGTCGATCAGCGCGCGCGTTTCCGCAATACCGTAGAGCTCGATGAAGCCGCCGAACCGGGGACCTTGCGACTGTCCCAGGAGGACTTCGTAGATCGCCTTGAACCAGTCGCGCAGATTGTCTGCGAAGCCATTGGCCTTGCCCGCCTCGTACACGATGTTCTGCAGCTCTTCCGCGCTCGCGTCCGCGGGCGCCTGCGCCAGCGCAGCTCTCAACCCTTCGAGCGCCCTGCGCTCGACGTCGCTCGGCGCACGGAACCGCTTCGTCGGCTTTACGAAGGCATCGTAGTAGGCAACCGCATACCCTGCGAGCTGATCGAGCAGCGGGAATTTTTCCGGACTGGCATCGGGCGCGTGCTTGCGTATGAAGCCCCAGAGCACGCCTTTGTCATGTGCATTCGACGCCGAGACGAGGTTGAGCAACAGTGCAAAGCTGATCGGAAGCTCCGCCCGTGGCGGGTGACCCGTGTGGATGTGCCACACAGCATTGTCGAGCTGCTCCTTTTGCGCCTGGCCGGGATAGCTGGCGAGAAACTGGAGATAATCATCGACCGCGCGGGGAATGACGTCGAAGAAAAGGCGCTTGGCGCTCTTCGGCTTGTGGAACATGAACAACGAAAGGCTCTCGGGCGAGGCATAGGTCAGCCAGTCCTCGATAGCAAGCCCGTTGCCCTTGGACTTCGAGATCTTCTCTCCCTTGTCGTCCAGAAACAGCTCGTAGATGAAGCCCTCGGGCGGGGTTGATCCGAGAGCGCGGCAAATCTTCGAGGAGAGCGTGACCGAGTCGATCAGATCCTTGCCGGCCATCTCGTAGTCGACGCCAAGGGCCGCCCAGCGCATCGCCCAGTCGGCCTTCCATTGACACTTGACGCGTCCACCGGTGACCGGGGTTTCGACCAGCTCCCCCGTCTCGGGATCGCGGTAGGTCACCGTGCCCTTCGTCGGGTCGCGCGCAACCATTGGAACCTGGAGAACTCTGCCAGTTCGCGGGCAGATGGGCAGAAATGGCGAGTAGGTAGCCCGCCGCTCCGGTCCCAGCGTCGGCAGGATGATGTCCATTACCTTGTCGTAGACCTCAAGCATCCGGAGCAACGTCGCGTCGAACATCCCGCTCCGGTAGCACTCGGTCGCCGAGAAGAACTCGTACTGGAAGCCAAACTGATCGAGGAACCGCCGCAGTCGCGCATTGTTGTGTGCGGCAAAGCTCGGATACTCGTTGCTGAACGGGTCGGGAACGGCCGACAGCGGCTTGTTGAGGTTCGCCGCCAGCATCTCCTTGTTCGGAACGTTGTCCGGCACCTTGCGCAGGCCGTCCATATCGTCGGAGAAGCAAACCAGCCGCGTCTTGCGCCGCCCCTCGGTCAGTACCTCGAAGGCATGCCGCACCATGCTCGTACGGGCGACCTCACCGAATGTGCCGATGTGCGGGAGCCCGGACGGCCCGTACCCGGTCTCAAAGATGACAGTCTTGTCGCGACCGCCGGGCAGCTTGTCGAGCCGCGCAATCAAGCGGCGCGCCTCCTCGAACGGCCACGCGCGAGCGTCAGCGGCGGCTATGGCGGGCTGTGAGACGTCAGTCATGGGGGCTCGATCAAGCTCGATGCTGAAAGGCAAGAAAATAGGCGCAATGCGCGCGGCACCGTAGGTTCCGCGTTCGGTCACGTCAATGCATCGGCCGGCGCCCGTCCGATGTGTTCACCCGATTTCGCGAGATCGCCCGCTCGCCGTTTCGAGCACCCGACTGGGCGACATGCCGAGCGAGCGCCGGAATGCAGCCGAGAACGCGCTCGGGCTGGCATAGCCATTGTCGCGCGCGACCCGCGCCACCGGCTCGCCATGGGCGAGCGCCTCGAGCGCGCTGTGAAAGCGAACCCGCTGCCGCCAACCAGTGAACGTCATTCCACAATCGCGCTGGAAGAGGCGCGCCAACGTTCGCGCTGACGCCCCGACATCGTCGGCCAGCCGATCGAGCGTGTCTTCGCAGGACGGATCGGCCAGGAGCCGTTCGCACAGGCGCACCAGTCGCTTGTCGCGTGGCATAGGAATATCGAGCGCGAGGCGGCGGCTGCGTGCGATCTCGTCCGCGATCAACGCCGCGATATGCCCGCCCCGCCCAGATGTGTCGTAGGCGATCGGCTCATCAAGCAGCGCGAGCACCAAAGCGTGGAGCATCGCGCTGACGGCCAGAACCGTAGGCTGCCGGGGAAGGCCTTCGTGGGTCGCCGGCGCAATGTAGAGCGTCCGCATCTCGACCGGCCCGCGCATGGCGAGCTGATGCTCTACGCCCGCCGGCACGTAGAGCGCCCGGTCCGGCGGCACGATCCAGGCGCGATCCGCCGCCCGCACCCGCATCGTCCCCGAGACGGCATAGATAAGCTGGTCGCGCGCGTGATGATGCGGCGCGATGGTCTCGCCCGCAGCAAACGACTTTCGCATCGCGGCCACGGCGACCGACAGGGCCTGGTAGTCGCGGGGGTCTGTGCTTCGATCCATGGTCCAAAGGTCAGCCATGTCTGATTTGCGACGATTATTGACCCGACAGCGCACAGCCGACAAGCGTATCCTCCGACGCGATCGCGTCCCCAAGGATCCGCTGCAAAGAACGAGAAGAAACCGCGATGTCCCGAGACCGGCTCCACTTCCTATTCCTGAACATTGGTCACTTCATCGACCACCTGATGACCTTGGTCTTCGCGTCAGTCGCCGCCCTCGCGCTCAGCCGCGAATGGGGCATGAGCTATGCCGCGCTGGTACCCTACGCCACGCCAGGGTTCATCGCGTTCGGCGTATTCGCTCTTCCGGCCGGCTGGCTTGCCGACCGCTGGAGCCGAGAGGGTATGATGGTCGTGTTCTTCATTGCCATCGGGCTTGCCGCTATCGCCACCAGCTTTGCCCGCACCCCGCTCGAGCTCGGCTTCGGGCTGTTCGTCATCGGCGTGTTTGCTGCGATCTATCACCCGGTCGGCCTGGCGCTGCTGATCGAGCGCGCCGCCAAGGCCGGAACCGGGATGGCCATCGGTATCAACGGCGTGTGGGGCAACCTCGGCGTGGCGAGCGCGGCGCTGATCACCGGCTTCTTCATTGACCACGGCGGCTGGCGGTCGGCCTTCGTGTTGCCGGGACTCGTGTCGATCCTCGTCGGGATCGGTTATGCCATCGCCTTCTGGCCAGAGGTCCGTGCGGCCCGCGGCGCGGCCGCATCCAAGGCCAAGGTGGTAGCTGTATCGCCAGCGCAAACGTCGGATGCACGCGCCCTGTTGATCCGCCTGTCGGCCATCATCTTCTTCACCACCGCGATCGCCAGCATCATTTTCCAGTCGACGACCTTCGCCTTGCCAAAAGTCTTCGACGAGCGGCTCCAGGGCATCGCCGGCTCGGCAACTCTGATCGGCTGGATGGCGTTCCTGGTGTTCGCTGCCGCGTCAATAGCGCAGCTCGTCGTCGGGCGTCTGCTCGACACCCACGGACCTCGCCTGGTGTTCATGGGCGTCGCGACCATCCAACTCCTGTTCTTCCTCGCGATGCCGGGCCTCACGGATTGGGCCGCCCTCTTTGTCGCTCTTGCCTTCATGCTGGGCGCGTTCGGCCAGATCCCGATCAACGACTACATGATCGGCAAGCTCGCCAAGTCGGAGCTGCGCGCCTCGATCTACGGTGTGCGCTATGTGGTGAGCTTCGTGGCGCTCGCGGCGACGCTGCCGCTGATCGCATGGATTCACCAGGGGTGGGGCTTCGATGCGCTGTTCCGGGTGTTGGCGGCGGCGGCAGCCGTCATTCTGTGCGCCGTCTCGCTGCTACCGCGCAAGCTGCCGGAGCCGAACACCCAACCCGTCCGCGCCTGACGTCAGGCGAGATGCTGGGCGAACCGCGCGACCGCATCGGCGGCGGTCTCGAGATTGCCCCGGCGCGTGAGACCCTTGCCGCCGCGCGGCCCCAGATCGTGGTCACCGTCTACCACCCAATGCATGTGGATGGCCGGCGATAGCGTAAGGCTCACCACCTCGTCCCGCGTGCCGAACGGATCGCGCTCACCCTGGACGAACAGGGCGGGCGTCGCGAGACCCGTGAGGTGCCCTGTTCTGAGCTGATCGGACTTGTTCGGCGGATGGAACGGATAGCCGAGGCAGACGAGCCCGGCGATCACACCCGATTCGTAAAGCGTGTCCGCCACCATGCTCGCGACCCGGCCGCCCATCGACTTGCCGCCGATGATCAGCCGCGTTGAGGCCGGCGTCGCAAGATCCGACACCGCCGCGATGTACTCGGCCTTGAGCGACTCGGCCTTCGGCGGGGGCCGACGGGCGCCGCCGCTGCGGCGCGCCGCCATATAGGCGAACTCGAACCGGGACACCGCAATATTACGCGCGGCAAGAAGCGCCGCAAACTGCTCGAGGAAAGGGCTCGTCATGGCCGCACCAGCGCCATGCGCCAGCAAAACCCGCACGCGCGCATTGGCATTGCCGGTGTTCAGAAACATGTTCATCGGCTCTTCTGGGCCGAATTGTCGGAGTGATGCAAGGGGAGCGCGCCCGGACAGCCTCATTTTTGCCGGAGATCGGCTGGAATGAAGGCAGCGTGTGGTTGGACAATCGAGGGGACATGCTGCGACCTCTACTGATCGCCAGCGCGGTCACCACGCTGCTGCTGATGGGTTCCGCCGCCGGCCAGAGCGACAAGTCACCACCGGCGCCGCCTGCGAAAGCCGCGGCAACACCCCCGGTGCCAGCTAAGGTGCTTTTCGGGGCAGCGACATCGGGCGCTCCGCTGGCACCCCGCGCCATCGGCTTCTATTCGCGCGGCTGTCTGGCCGGCGGACGTGCCCTGTCCATCGACGGCCCGACCTGGCAAGCCATGCGACTGTCCCGCAACCGGAACTGGGGACATCCCAAACTGGTCTCGTGGGTCGAGCGGTTCGCCAAGGACGCCCAGCAACATGATGGTTGGCCGGGTCTACTCGTGGGCGACTTGGCTCAGCCGAGAGGCGGGCCCATGTTGACCGGCCATGCCAGCCACCAGATCGGTCTCGACGCCGACATCTGGTTCACACCGATGCCGGATCGCCGCCTGACCGACAAGGAGCGCGAGGATCTGTCTGCAACCTCTATGCTGGCCGACAAGATTTCGGTCGATCGCCAGATCTGGACCACTCAACACGTCAAGCTGATCAAGCGCGCAACCTCCTATCCCGAGGTCGAGCGCGTGCTCGTCCACCCCGCCATCAAGAAGGCCTTGTGCGACGACGCCGCAAGCCTCGGACCCGATCGTCGGTGGCTCCACAAGGTACGGCCCATCTGGGGCCACTACTATCACTTCCATGTCCGCCTGCAGTGTCCGGACGACAGCCCCAACTGCCGCCATCAGGATGCGCCGCCCACGGACGACGGATGCGGAAAAGAGTTGGACGACTGGTTCGCGTTGCTGACCCGCCCGCCGCCGCCCAAACCGCCCAAGCCGGAGCCGCCCAAGCCCCCGCTGACGTTGGATCAGCTCCCCGCCGAGTGCCGCGTCGTCCTGGATGCTGGTGCGCCCCAACCCATCAAAGCGTCTCAGACAGCGCCTCTCGGCAAGGCGCCACTGAAGGGCGCCAAGCAATAACGCCGCTGGAAACGCCCAGTCGGGAAGATCGAGCGTGTCGGCTGAGCTACCGCCGCCTGGTCTGCGATTTCGTCTGCTTCTGAGCGCTATCGCTGAAGACGCTTTGCGAGTCCAAATCCCGCAGACGGCTGGCTACGCGGCGACAGGCGCGGGACCACTCGCTCTTGCTCATGTGCGTCGCCGGCTCCCAGAGCGCTTCACACTCAGCAAGCTCCTTGGCAGGGTCCGGCTTGCTCGCAACGCGACTTTCTCGCTTCTCCAGGAGATCTTGCGAAGCATCCAGCGCCAGCGGCGCTGCGGCAGAAGCCAGCAAGCCGCACAAGCCCGCCGCCACCACGAGCACAGGCCGACCATACGATCGCATCCACCGCTCGGCGCGATGCGGAACTCGGCCAGTGTCCAATGCGAGCTCCCTTGCGTTCGGCCGCAGCAGAGGCGGAGGCGGACGGTGCGTTTCTTCTTTTTGCGTCACAGTCTCCGCACGCCGCCAAGGCAAAACCACGGCGGCAATGTGGGACAAAACATCGCTAGGCGACACCAGCCTTCGGGCCGAGCCCGATCGGGCACGACAGCCCAGTGCCGCCAAGGCCGCAGTAGCCATTGGGAACCTTCGCCAAATACTGCTGATGATAGTCCTCGGCGAAGTAGAACTCGGGCGCATCGACAATTTCGGTCGTGATCGACCCGAACCGATTGGCCGAAAGGACCTTCTGGTACGCCGCCTTCGAGGCTTCGGCCGCGGCCTTCTGCGCCGCCAAGAACGTGTAGATCCCCGAGCGATACTGCGTGCCGATGTCATTGCCCTGACGCATGCCCTGGGTCGGGTCGTGGCTCTCCCAGAACGTCTTGAGTAGCGTCTCGTAGCTGATCACTTTGGGGTCGAACACCACCAGCACGACCTCGTTGTGGCCGGTGCGGCCCGAGCAGACTTCCTCGTACGTCGCATTGGGCGTCGAGCCGCCGGCATAGCCGACGGCCGTGACCCATATGCCACCATCGATCTGCCAGAACTTGCGCTCCGCGCCCCAGAAGCAGCCGAGCCCGAACAGCGCGCGCTCAAGCCCATCGGGGTACGGCCCCTTCAGGGGGCGACCGTTCACGAAGTGGGATTCCGCGGTGGGAATAGGGTTTGACCTACCCTTGAGCGCCGCATCCGGCGTAGGCATTTCGGTCTTCTTTTTGAGGAACAGCATCTCTGTCACCCTAGGTGTCCAAAATCGGCCCCGTGATATAGTAGCACTTTGATGGCTTACCATCTGCGGATACGGTCACAACCGCGCGAGAGCACCGATGCAGATCGGCGGCGTTGACGGACGTTGTTGAGCGAGTGGAGTGGCGCTATGGCCGATGACGGCGACAAACCATCGGAGGACGCACCAAAGCGGACGGCCGAACGTTCAGTCACGGATCGCAAGCGGGAAGCCGACGCATTGGCGGCAGCCGTACGCCAGATCAAGTTGATTGAGCCGCGCTCGCCGCGCGCGACCCCGACACCCCCGCGCGAGCCACCACCGGATGCGGCCTCCGAACCGAAACCTGCGCAGCCTCTGGGACTTATGGCGGCCGACGCACCCCCGACACGCCCCCTTCCGTCGCCTGCCCCGACCCCGCCTTCAGGCGAGCGTGCCGATCCAAAACTCGCGCAGCCTTTAGGACTTACGGCGGCCGACACACCGCCGACACGACCGCTGCCCTCGCCGGCCCCCACTCCGCCTGCAGATCAGCGCGCCGAGCCCAAGCCCGCACAGCCCGTGGGGCTTGCGGCGGCCGGTACCCCACCGACACGACCGCTGCCGACACCCGCTCCGGCCCCGGCCCCCATCGCAAGCGCGCGCACGGAGCCGCCGAGGCCGCAGGCGCCAGCCGCTCCCGCCAACGAGATCCGGCCGGAGCCTGCCGCTCCCCAGTTTGCGCGACCGGCCGCATCCGCCGCCCCGCTCGGCGCACCGGCCGCCCCACCGGCAGCCACTCGCACGGCGGAGGCAACGAAATCTCAGGCCGCCTCAGCGGCAGGCTCCACCGGGCAGAATGCAGCGATGCCACCGGCACCAAAGCCGGCGGCGCAGGCCCGCACCGGCAAGATAGTCTACCAGTCCGGCGGTGCCCGAAGAGTGATCTTCTCGTTTATCTTTCTGATCCTGCTGCCGTTCTTCGTCAGCCTGCCGGCCATGATGTATCACCGGATTCGGGCCGGCCTGTGGGACGACACCTTGGGCCTTGCTGTGCTCGGCGTCTGCTTTGCGATCGTAATGGCACTTCTCTTGTTCGAATTGCTCTACTCGATCCGGTCACGCATCGAGATCGGCGAGGGCGCGGTGCGGTTCACGCTGCCCAAGCACGGCACTATGCCGATGCTGGCATATGCCCACCACGATATCCCCTACAGCAACATTGGCGCCGTCGAGACCCGTCGCGAGATCTACGGCGGACGTTTCACGCCGGTCCTGCTGCGCGGCACCCGTCTGGTCACCAAGGATGGCCAGAAAATACCGCTGGGCCACGTCAGCGACGCGAATTCGGACCCGGTTTTCCCGATCCCCGAAATTGCTGGAGAAATTGCGGCCCGAGCCGGCGTGGCCGTCGTCGACAGCGGCAATGTTCGCCGATCCGTGCGACGCAAGTGGCTGGGGCTGAAGACGCCGGATCCGGAGAATGCTCCGATCCTCGAGGCCGACGTGGCGCGCCTCAATCTTCAGCACCGCCGGGTCATGCTGGCGATCGTGGCCGCAATGGTGGCCCTCGTCGGGCTAGGGCTATTTCACGATTTCAGCACAGGAGACCTGGATCGCGGCGAGCGGTCCAGGGATGTGGTCCAGGAAACGTCGAAGCCGTCTGCGGCCGCCACCAAAGCACAGAAGAAGTAGGGGCAGGCCAAGTCGCGATGGCACCGCCGTCAGTTGGTGAAGACGTTGACGCGCTTTCGCCGACGTCCGCCCCACGCACAGAGCAAGCCGAGCGCGCCGAAGCTCAGCCAAGTCGGCAGCGCTAGGAGGCTTCTCAGCACCGGGTCCCAAAGCCAGGGGTGCACGGCCCTCTGGACGGTCTTCTGAGCCGATGCCAGCGTAGCCGGCGCGAGCTCCGTCCACAGACCGAGAGGACTGCCGAAGGCCCCCCGCGCATCGCCCAATTGCGCATGCGTGACGTCCGACACCATCGCGGTGACGGCGATCAGAAGAAGCAGCCCCGATATGAAGCGCAGTGCCGTCATGGCTCGAGCCCGAAATGACCCCACGCCCCGTTACCGTTGAAATACGATCTGCGCAAGGCCCTCTGCCGGTTCTTGCGCAGCCGCGCATGATCGCTATAGTCCGCCCGCGAATCTGGAGGGGTGGCCGAGTGGTTGAAGGCGCACGCCTGGAACGCGTGTAGGCGGGAAACCGTCTCGAGGGTTCGAATCCCTCCCCCTCCGCCATGTCCCACATCACCAACCATCCAGCTCGGCTGACTTGATGGCCAGCGGCTTGGATCGGCAGGATCGGCCCGGAGATTTCGTCCGCGCGGCCAAAGTCTGCGCGAGATCCTCAAGATGGTGAAGACGCGCTAGGCGCGTGACCCGTTCGTCTGACGTGATAGCTTGCCGGCTCAAATCGACCGGGCACCCGCGGGCACCTGGTCAAGCTAGCGGTTTGAGGGTCACTCGCCCCAACGAGCTCGGGACAAGCGCGAACGATGACCGAAAAGTTCGATGCGATCATCGTTGGCGGCGGCCACAACGGTCTCACCTGCGGTGCCTATCTCGCCAAGGCAGGGCTCAAGACCCTTGTCCTGGAGCGTCGCCACGTCATTGGGGGCGCCGCCGTCAGCGAGGAGATCATTCCCGGTTTCACCTTCTCCGTGTTCTCCTACCTGATGAGCTGGCTGCATCCGAAGGTCATTGCTGACCTCGAGTTGCGGCGTCACGGCTTCGAGGTGCTTCCCGCCTCCGAGATGTTCGGGCCCCTCGCCGGCGGCGACCACATCCTCTTTTCGGACGCGATCGCCAAGACCCAGGCGAGCTTCGCGCGCTTCTCCAGGAGGGACGCGGATATCTACCCCGAGTTCGACCGCTATCTCGGCGAGGCGGTGAAGATCATTCGCAAGCTGATCCTCGACACGCCGGTCGATCCCACCAAACGCAGCTGGCGCGACTTCAAGGATACGAGCGCGTTTCTCTGGAAGTATCGCAAGATCGGCAAGACGTTTCATTGCATCGTCGACCTGCTCACCATGAGCGCCGATGACTTCCTGTCGGGCTGGTTCGAGCGCACGGAGGTCAGGGCGGTGCTCGCCTACTACTCCGGCATTGGCACGTTCGCAGGACCCAAGAGTCCCGGCTCGGCTTATGTGACGGTGCACCATCTTCTCGGCGAGCATGCAGGCGCCGGCGGATGGGGCTTCATCCGCGGTGGCATGGGCACCATCAGCCAAGCCATTGCCCGCTCCGGCGCAACGCACGGACTCATCGTGCGCACAAACGCGGACGTCGTCGCAATCGACAATGCGGCGGGCCGCGCAACCGGCGTGACACTCGCTGACAGCACCCGCATCGAAGCGCCGATCGTTGCGAGCAACGTGAGTTGCAAGGTGACGTTCCTCGATCTGATCGATTCGACGGTGCTGCCGGCCGACTTCATCGCCGACATCCGCCGCTACCGCACCTTCTCGACTGCTTTCAAGATCAACATCGCCTGCGAGCGCCTGCCGCAGTACCGCGCGTTCGACCCGGCAGCGTGCGGTTTTGCCTATCCGACCTACACCCACATCGGGCCAACCATTGAATATCTGGAAGCAGCATACGACGATGCCAAGAATGGCCACTGGTCGCGCAATCCCTTCCTGACCCCCGTCGCACCAAGCTTCGTGGACGACACCATCGCGCCGAAGGGCAAGCATGTGCTCCACGTCTTCGGCGGCCACGCCCCCTACACGCTCAAGGACAAGACGTGGACGGACGCTGAGAAGGATCTCTTCGCCAAGAACGCCTTGCGGACCCTCGACGGATTCGCTCCAGGCTTTTCGGACGGCATCATCGGGATGCAGGTGCTGACCCCGCCCGACATCGAGCGCATCATCGGCTCGCCCCATGGCCATATCTTCCACGGCGAGATCTTGGCGGACCAACTCTTCCTCAAGCGTCCGGCGCCCCACTACGCCGACTACCGCAGCCCCCTCAAAGGGCTGTATCAATGTGGGTCGTCGGCTCACCCTGGCGGCGGAGTGAGCGGCTTGCCAGGTCATAACGCGGCGCGCGAGATCCTCCGCGATCTGGGCAAACGGATCGGCTGACTGACGGTAAGGCCCATGTACGTCGTTGTCTTTCTGCTGACCCCCGAATTCTCGCTGACCAACGTTGCCTCGGCCATCGATACGCTGCGTGTGGCCAACTCTTTGCTCGAGAAGCCGCACTACCGCTGGGTGCTGGCAACCGACACCCAAAGCCAAGTGCCCTCCAGCAGCGGCCTCTCGCTCACGGCCGACATGACGTTCCAGGAGGTAGCGGATTTCGACCTCCTGCTCGTATGCGGCAGCTTCAAGCCGCACAAGTATCTCAATGCTGAGACGCAAAAGCGGCTGCGGCGCCTGGCCCGGCATGGCAAGACGCTGGGCAGCATGGAGGCTGGCGTCTATCACCTCGCCCGCGCCGGGGTGTTCGATGGCCACACCGTCACCGCGCACTACGCCAACCTGCCGGTCTACGCCAAGATGTTTCCGAAGGTGAAATTCGTACACAACGTCTTCACCTTCGCCGGAAAACGCGCCAGCAGCGCTGGCGGCTTGACGGGGCTCGACCTGATGATGCACGTGGTGCGCCGCGATTTCGGCAGGCATTTCGCGCTGCGTTGTGCCAACCTCCTGCAGGCACCCTGGATCCGCGACAAGAGCGAGCTACAAAGCGGCCTGATGGCGCTCTCCGATAGCCAGGTGCCATCGTCCGTTCACGACGCCTGCCGGATGATGGAGCAGAACATCGAGGCCCCGCTCACCATCGAGAGCATCGCCGCGGATGTCGGCCTCTCTCGCCGTCAGCTCGATCGGCTGTTCGGCAAGGTTTTCTCGAGCACCGCCTCCGACGTGTATCTGCTGATCCGCCTATCGCGGGCGCGCAAGCTCTTGCGGTCCAGCACGCTCGACCTGAGCGCCGTTTCCGAGGCGTGCGGATTCAGCTCCTACCCGCATTTCTCGCGCTCGTATCGAAAAATGTTCGGATGGCCGCCAACGCGAGAACGGCGCCAGCCGACGGGAGACCGCACCACCTCGCTACGGCTAATGCCTGCGTTCGATCTCCATCCCGATCAGACGCAGCACGACCCCGAAAAGCTGCTCTAGGGACCGCGCGCGAACCACGAACCTCGCATTCTTCCTGATGTCCATATCAGACATTCCCATGTCTAACATGGTACTGTCGAACGTCGGCGTTGGGTCCAATCATCATCACTCGATCGAACCACAGACCCACAACGTCATGACGACATCGGCCAAACCGATGCCGTGCGAAGGGAGAAGCGCCAAGGTGTTCCACAGCAGCGCGACGACCGGCGGACGCAATAGCGCCCGGCACTTGCGCGGGGCGCAATGAACGCTCCGGCTGGCGCACCTGCGAAAGCGGCGGCGGTACACCGCCTCGATCCGCTGTTGAAGCCCGCCAGCATCGCCCTCCTGGGTGCTTCCGCGAGGCCGGACTCCAACGGCTTGGCTCTCGTCGAAATGAGCCGGATCGACGGCTACCAAGGCCACATTTACCCGATCAATCCGCGCTACACCGCTATCGACGGCTTGCGCTGCTATCCGACGCTCGAGTCATTGCCGGAGCGGGTCGATCACGTCGTCATCTCGCTGGCCAATGCACAGCTCGAGTCGGGCCTCGAGCTCGCCATCGCACACGGAGCGAAAGCGGCGACGATCTTCGGCTCGGGCCAGATCGATGGCGACACGGAACCACGCCTGCCCCATCGGATCAAGAGTCGTGCCGAGGCGGCGGGTATCGCGATCTGCGGCCCCAATTCGATGGGATTCTACACGCCGCTCGTCGGTCTGCGGGTCGCCGGCTTCCCGTCGCCACCGGGGTTGCGGCGCGGCGGCATCGCCTTCATCGCGCAGTCGGGATCCGCGTTCTCGGCGCTTGCTCACAACGATCGGCGGCTCGGGTTCGGACTGTGCGTATCGAGCGGCATGGAGCTTACCGCTACCGCTGCCGACTATGCCGAATGGGCGCTGCTCCAGCCCGAGACCAAAGTCATCGCCCTGTTTCTCGAGCAGATGCGTGATCCGGCTCGCTTCGCTGCCGTGCTCGAAGCCGCCAACCGGCGCGACGTGCCCATCGTCGTGCTCAAGGTCGGGCGCACGGTCAGGAGCGCCGCCATGGCGCTGAGCCACACAGGCGCACTTGCCGGCAGCGATTTGGCTTTCGTCGCCATGTGCCGGCAGCACGGCGTGGTGGTGGTCGATGATCTGGACGAGATGGCCGCCACGCTGCTGCTATTCGACCAGCGTCACCGGATGCCGGCCGGCAAGCTTGCCAGCATTCACGACTCAGGCGGCGAGCGCGAGATGATCGTCGATATGGCCGAGCGCCTGGGCGTCCCCTACGCCGAGATCACCGATGCCACCAAGACGGCACTCGCACCTCATCTCGATCCCGGCCTGGTCCCGGAGAACCCCCTCGATGCCTGGGGCACTCCGCAGGACTTCGTCGTCCGCTACATCGGCGCATTCGGCGCCCTCGTCGACGATCCCAATGTCGCCGCCGGCGTCTTTTTCTCCGACGTACGCGAAGGCTACTGGTACTCCGCCGGGCTGGTCGAGGCCGCACGCGCCGTGGCACGTCGCGCGACCAAGCCGGTCGTCATTGCCACCAACTATTCCAAGACATTCAATCACGACATGGCGCATCAGCTCGCCAAGGACGGCGTTCCCGTGCTCGAGGGCACCCGGGAATCCTTGCTGGCAGTGCGACATGCATTTCATTGGCGCGACCGCAAGCGCGAACGGGCTGCGCCATCCTCCCACATCCCAGCCGCGGTCGTCGACCGGTGGCGAAAACGGCTGGCCGCATCTGGTCCACTGTCCGAGCACGAGGGCCTCGAGCTGCTCGCGGACTTCGACGTCACGACCGTTGCGAGCAGGCTGGCCGAGACCGCCGCCGAGGCCCGCGAGTCGGCTGCCGCCATCGGCTATCCCATAGCGCTCAAGACCGCGGCCGGCCACACCCACAAGTCGGACGTCGGCGGTGTCCGGTTGGGTCTCACCACCGCTTCAGAACTGGATGCCGCTTATGCCGACCTTTCGGCCCGCCTCGGGCCCGATGTCCTGATCTCGGCCATGGCGCCAGCCGGCGTCGAGATCGGCGTCGGCGCCGTCGTCGACGAGGCGTTTGGCCCGATCATCGTCCTCTCGGCCGGTGGCGTGCTGATCGAGCTTCTCGACGACAAGGCCGCAGCTTTGGCCCCATTTGGCCCGGACGATGCCCGCGACCTCCTGGGTGAGCTCAAAGTCCACAAGCTCCTGGCCGGAGTCAGAGGGCGTCCGCCGGCCGACATTCACGCCCTCGCGCACCTGGTGTCGCGCTTCTCCATCATGGTCGCCGCGCTTGCACAAGAAATTTCCGAGATCGACGTCAACCCGGTTATCGCCGGCCCGAGTGGCGCGCTCGCCGTCGATGCGCTGGTGATCACGAAGCAGAGGAAGACCTGATGGAACTCGAGCTCACCAAACGCGAGAAGGAGCTGGCAGCTCTTGGCCGGGCGTTCTTCGAGGAGGTTCTGGCGCCGCTCGAACCAATCGTGGACGAGCACGGGGAGCTACCCGAGGGCCGCCGCGAGGGGGTGCGCCAGGCCGTCCGCGATTGGGGTCTCGCCGGCATCAACCACGCGAAGGAGGATGGTGGTCTGGGCCTCACCATGGTCGAGCAGACCGTCATCGAGGAGCAGCTCGGACGCGCATCGAACGGGTTGTGGACCTGCGTGTGGCGCCCGCCGGTCTCGCTCAAGTTCGGCACTGAGCAGCAGAAGAAGGAGTATCTCGCACCCTCCATCGCCGGCCGCCGTCGCGGCGCCTTCGCCATCACCGAGCCGGGCTCCGGCTCCGACAATCGCGCGGTCGAGACCACGGCCACCCTCGAGAACGGCGTGTGGCGACTTACCGGCGAGAAGTGGTTCGTCACCTCCTACAACGCATCCGACTTCATCATTGTGCATGCGCATGTGGACGGTGATCCGGACAAGCCCACGCTGTTCCTCGTCGATCTTCCAGCCGACGGTCTGACCCATCTGCGCTCGCCGAAGTTCATGCACAATTACGCGTTCGACCACGCCGAGCTGCGCCTCGACGGCGTCGGCGTGCGGCCCGAGAAGATGCTCGGCGCCGTCGGCCAGGGTTTCGAGCTAACCAAGGATTGGTTCGTCGAGGCGCGCTTGCAGATTGCGTCACACACCCTTGGCGCGGCGATCCGCGCCGCCGAAATCGCCAATGAGCACGCCGCCAAGCGCGTCCAGTTCGGCAAGGCGATCCGTGATTTCCAGGCCGTCGAGTTCATGCTCGCCGACATGGCCGTCGACATCTACGCCGGCAAGTCCATGCTCTATCGCCTTGCCGCCGAGATGGACCGTGGGCTCGACCGCAAGATCGTCCACGCGCGAGCCAGCGCCCTGAAGCTGTTCTGCTCGGAGATGGCCGGCCGCGTCATCGACAAGGCACTCCAGATCATGGGGGGCCGCGGCTACATGCGCGAGTGTCCCATCGAGCGCCTGTACCGCGACGTGCGCGTCGACCGGATCTGGGAAGGCACCTCCGAAATTCAGCGTGTTGTGATCGGCGGCCAGATCAAGAAGCGGGGCCTTGATGTGTATACTGGCTGGTAACGCGATGACCGGGATGCGCAGGACATGACGAGCGCAGGGTCACCACTCGGCGGCAGGACGAGCGCTTCGGCCAAAACCGGCGACGGCGCGGTCGCTTCGAGCCTGACGCTGCGTGCGACCCTCACTACCTGGCTCCTCCTGCTTCCGGCTGTGCTCTTTCTCCTCGGGTGGTTCCTTACTCCGCTGGCCCAGCTCTTCATGCTGAGCCTCGATGGCAAAGGCGGCCCATTCTCGGCCTACGGCGAAATCCTCGCTGACGAGGTATTTCGCGCCGTCTTCTGGAAGACCCTGCTCCTTGCGGCGACCGTCACTCTGATCTCGGTCCTGCTCGCCTATCCGACCGCCTACCTGCTGTCGCGGCTCAAGGGGGCCTGGCTGACCCTCGCCATCTATTGCGTGCTGGTGCCGTTCTGGATCAGCGTTCTCGTGCGCACGTTCAGTTGGATGCTGCTGCTGGAGCGCAATGGCCCCGTCAACACGACGCTCAAATGGGCTGGCATCGTCGATCAACCGCTGAAGCTGCTGTTCAACGACTTCGCCGTCCACCTCGGCATGGTCCATGTCCTGCTGCCCTACGCGGTGCTGCCGATCTATGCAGCCATGCTGAAAATAGATCCGCGCCTGCTCCTGGCCAGCGATGGGCTCGGCGCCTCCGGACCGCAGACATTCCTGCGGGTCTATCTGCCGCTCACGGCAGGTGGCCTTGCCGCCGGAGCGATCTTCGTCTTCCTCCTGTCACTCGGCTTCTACATCACGCCAGCGTTGCTCGGCGGCCTTCACAATCTGACCGTCGCCATGCTCATCGACAATTTCGTCAACGAGCGCCTGGTGTGGCCGCTCGCAGCGGCTGCTTCTTTCATTCTTCTGGTCATCATCCTTGCGATTCTGGCGGCGGCCGCCCGCTTCCTGTCGCTCGGGCAGATCCTGGCTGTGCGATGACGGAACGCGGCTATGGCACGGGTCTGGCGCAGGTGCTGGGAGCGCTCGTCCTCGCGTTCCTAGTGCTGCCGATCCTCGCGGTGATTCCGGCCTCGCTGAACCAATCCTCGTTCATCAAGATCCCGCCGGAAGTCTATTCGACGCGATGGTACGAGGCGCTTGTCAGGGATGTAGGCTGGACGAAGTCCATTCTGGCGAGCACCGAGATTGCCGTGCTGGCAACCGGTCTCTCCGTCGTGCTCGGGACTTTGGCGGCGCTTGGGCTCGAGCGCGTCGGACCCCGCCTGAGGGGCCTGCTCACCGGCCTGGTGCTCGCTCCGCTCATCGTGCCCGTGATCATGACCAGCATCGCACTCTACTACGTGATGCGGCGCGTCGGATTGCAGGGCAGCATCCTTGGCTTGGCGCTTGGCCACACCCTGTTGTGCCTGCCGTTCGTCGTTCTCAACGTCGGGGTTTCGCTCGCGCGCCTCGATCCGTCCCTGCTGCGCGCAGCCGCCGGACTCGGTGCCAAGCCACTCTACGTCTTCCGCACTGTGACGCTGCCTGCCATCAAGCCGGGCCTCGCGGCGGGTGCCGCCTTCGCCTTCATCACCTCCTTCGACGAGGTGGTGATCTCGATCTTCCTCGCCGGCGTCAACGCCAAGACGCTTCCCGTGAAGTTATGGGAGCAGATCCGTGTCGAGTTCACGCCCGTTGCTGCGGCCGGCTCCGCTGTGATCCTGGTGGTGACCGTACTGCTCTTTCTGCTGGTCCAGCTCTTCCGCTCGAGAGGCACGTCGCCGACATGAGAGACGTTGCCCAAGGCACACCGATCGTCTTCGACGAGGTGCACAAGACCTTCGGGGCCGTCCGTGCGCTCGCACCGACATCGCTGGAGGTCGGGGCCGGCGAGTTCCTGACCCTGCTGGGCCCCTCGGGAAGCGGTAAGACGACCCTTCTCAACATCGCCGCCGGCTATGTGCCGCCGGATGGCGGACGCGTTCGCCTCGGCGCCCGCGATGTGACGCAGCTTCCACCGCGCCAACGCAACATCGGCATGGTGTTCCAGAACTACGCCCTGTTCCCCCATCTCGATGTCTTCGACAACGTCGCTTACGGATTGAAGGTCCGTAGCCGGCCGGGCGCCGAAATTCGCGAGCGTGTGCTGGCGGCCCTCGCCATGGTTCGCCTCGACGGTCTCGAGCGGCGCGCCGTTCAGCAGCTTTCGGGTGGCCAGCAGCAACGGGTCGCGCTCGCCCGCGCCATGGTCATCGAGCCGGATCTGCTGCTCATGGACGAGCCGCTGGGCGCGCTCGACCGCCAGCTCCGCAAGCATGTGCAGCTCGAGATCCGGCGGCTCCATACACAGTCCCGCCGCACGACGATCTATGTCACGCACGACCAGGAAGAAGCCCTCGTCATGTCGGACCGCATCGCGGTCATGAGTCAGGGCCGCCTCGAGCAGGTCGGCACGCCGGCTAACCTTTATCGTTCGCCGAAGAACGCCTTCGTCGCGACGTTCCTCGGCGAGTCGAACCTGCTGGCGGTCCGCATCGCCGAGCACACGAGCCACGACACCGCCTTCCGCGTCGAGGGTGTCGCCGATCTGTGGCGTATTCCATCGCACGAGGCTCTGCCTCCACAGGGCGATGCCCTGCTGCTCGTGCGGCCAGAGGACTTGCGCCCTGCGCTCGACGGCGAGATGGGTCTCGCTGCCGAGATTGCAGAGGTCGTCTACCTCGGCGAGCTCACCGCACTGCGGTTGAAGCTTGCGACCGGCCAGAGCATCTGGATGCGCCAGATGAAGCTGCCGCCCTTGGGCGTCGGCGAACGAATGCGGGTTCGTTGGGACCCGACTAGCGTCCGTCTGCTTGAAGCTCTCGGGCAGCCGGCTCAATCCGGAGGAAGCAAGCCATGATGGACCGCCGCAGCTTACTCAAGTCTGGTGCCCTGCTCGGCGCCGCCTCAATCGTTCCGGCGGGGCTCGGCAGCCCCGCCCGCGCGCAGGCATCACGCCCGTTCACCTTCTGCTCGTGGGGTGGCGCGCTTCAGGAGACCGAGAAGAAGGCCTTCGTCGAGCCGTTCTTCGCCAAGAAGGGCATGACCTTCGCCGAGGCTTCCCCCACCACCTATGCGAAGATCAAAGCTCAGGTCGAGGCCAAGGCCGTCGAATGGGATCTCGTCACCGTCGGCGGCCAGTGGATGTACCAGGCCCGCGATCAGAACCTCGCCGAGCCGATGGACTATGCCGTTATCAAGAACGACGACCTCGCCAAGGCGTGGAAGGCCGAGTTCGGCGTCTACACCAGCACCGGCGCGACTATCGTGGCCTACAACACCAAAGCCTTCCCGCAGGGCAAGGAGCCCAAGTCCTGGGCCGACTTCTGGAACGTCAAGGACTTCCCCGGCCCCCGCAGCCTCTATTCCCGCATGCACTACAACTACGAGGCCGCTCTCAGAGCCGCCGGAGTTCCGCGCGACCAGATCTATCCGGCGACGGAGGAGAAGGTCCGCACGATGTTCCAGAAGCTCGAGGAGATCAAACCCAACGTCGCCGTGTGGTGGACCACCGGCGCCCAAGCCCCTCAGCTTCTTTCGACCGGCGAGGTTGCGATGGCCATGGCCTGGAACGGTCGCATCCTCGATGCCCAGAAGAGCAATGCCCCCGTCGCCATGACGCTCAAGGATGCCATCGCGTGGGGCAATGCCTTCATTATTCCCAAGGGCTCTCCCTACAAGCAGCTCGCCATGGAGGTAATCAACTATTCGATCACCGAGGAGGCCCAGGATCGCCTGATCCCGATCGGCACGTATGGACCGGTGCTCGAGAAATCGGCGGCCAAGGCGACGCCCGAGCAGGCGCTGCAGATGGTCACCCATCCGAGCAACGTGAAGGAGGCCGTGATTTTCAACGACGAGCAGTCGGCGGGCTATCTCACAAAGTACGAGGCAGACTGGCAGAAATTCCAGCTCAAGAAATAACCGCTGGGCGCGGGCGGGACGCAACCGTCCCGTCCGTGCCTCCATTCCCGAGCCTCGAGACGGACGCCTTCTGTGAGCACGCTTCCCAGCCATGCCCGCGTTGTAATCATCGGCGGCGGTGCCGTCGGGTGCAGCGCCCTCTACCACCTGGCAAAGCGTGGGTGGACGGACACGCTTCTGCTGGAGATGGATGAGCTCACTTCCGGCTCGACCTGGCATGCCGCCGGCAACTGCCCCAACTTCTCTGGAAGCTGGGGCATCATGAAGCTGCAACGCTATTCGACCAAGCTGTACGCGACATTAGCCGACGAGGTGGATTATCCCATCGCCTACCACGTGACCGGTGCCGTCCGATTGGCGCAGGGACGTGAGCGGATGAACGAGTTTCGCCATGTTGCCGAGATGGCGCGGCACCAGGGTATCTCGTTCGAGATGCTGTCGCCTGCCGAAATCAAGGCCCGCTATCCCTTCATCGAGCTGCATGATCTCGAAGGCGGCCAGTGGGACCCCTACGATGGCGATATCGATCCGGCCCAGCTCACTCAGGCCTTCGCCAAGGGCGCGCGCGATCTCGGTGCAAGAATCCAGCGGTTCTGCCCCGTAACGGGCATCCGACAGCGGCCGGGCGGCGAATGGCAGATCGACACCACCTTGGGACCTGTCATCGCGGAGTGCGTCGTCAACGCGGCCGGCTATCGCGCGGCCGAAGTCGGAGCAATGGTCGGGCGCGCGATCCCGTCGGTCGCTATGTCCCACCAATACCTTGTGACCGACGACATTCCCGAGCTGCAGCGGCGCGACAGCAAGCTTCCCCTGCTACGTGATCCCGACGACAGCTACTACCTGCGTCAGGAGCGCGACGGCCTCCTGCTCGGTCCCTACGAGTGGCAGGCAAAGTCGGAGTGGATCGACGGGACGCCTCCTGCGTTCGCGTTCCAGCTCTTTCCCGACGATCTGGCACGTCTTGAAACTCACATCGAGAAGGCCTGCGCGCGCGTGCCGATCTTGGGCTCGGTCGGCATCAAGAAGGTCATCAACGGACCGATCCCCTACACGCCCGACGGCAATCCGCTGATCGGTCCGGCACCCGGACTACGGAATTTCTACGAGGCCTGCGTCTTTTCGTTCGGCATCGTACAGGCCGGCGGCGCCGGCAAGCATCTGGCCGATTGGGTCACCGAGGGCGAGCCGGAATGGGATCTGTGGTCGCTCGACCCGCGCCGATTTACGGCCCATGTCGACGAGCCCTACACCCGCGTGAAGGCGATCGAGCTCTATCAGCGCGAATACGGCATCGGCTTCCCGTTCGAGGAACGGCCAGGCGGCCGGCCGACCAAGACATCGGCCCTCTACAAGGTGCTCGAGGGCAAGGGTGCTCTGTTCGGGGCACGCAATGGCTGGGAGCGTGCAGTCTGGTTTCCCAGGAGCCCACGCGAAGCTCAGCAACAGGAGGCGCTGACACTCGCCCGCCCGGAGATGACGCCGGCCATTGCGCGCGAATGTCTGGCCGTTGCCGAGGCCGTCGGCGTGACCGAGCTGCCGGGCTTCACGCGCTACGAGGTCTCTGGCCCCAGCGCGGCCGAAGCGCTTGACCGCATGATCGCCGGGCCGCTGCCGAAGGTGGGCCGCGTCGGCCTGAGCTATGTCCTGACCGACCGGGGCGGTGTGCTCTCAGAGATGACGATCACGCGCCTCGCCCCCGACCGCTTTTGGCTGCTGTCGGCCAGCACGGCGGAATGGCACGATCGCGATCTGCTCGAGCGCCATCTGCCGGCCGGCAGCACGACGACGCACAATGCGACGGCGGAATGGACCACGCTGGTCGTCGCCGGGCCGAGATCCCGCGAGCTGCTGGCCCGCCTCACAAAGTCCGACCTTGGCTCGACCGCATTCCCATGGCTCTCCTGGCAGCCGATCACAATCGGCGGGGTCGCGGTCCGCGCACTGCGCGTCAACTATGTCGGCGAGCTCGGTTGGGAGCTCCACGTCCGCATGGACGACGCCGCGTCAGTCTACGATCGGCTCTGGTCGGCGGGCGGCGACTTGGGTCTGAGCGACGTCGGCATCTACGCGGTGGACTCGCTCCGGCTGGAGAAATGCTATCGCTCGTGGAAGCAGGACCTGACCACCGAGTTCTCGGCACTCGCCGCGGGGCTCGATTGTTTCGTGCGTCTCGACAAGCCGGCGTTTCCGGGCCGCGCCGCGCTCCTTCGTGAGCGCGAGCGTGGTGTCGCGGATCGCCTGGTGCCGCTGCTCGTCGACGCCGGCGACGCCGATGCGCCGGTGACCGCCACCGTTTTCGATGGCGACGACAGAGCCGGCATCGTCACATCCGGGGGCTATGGCCATCGTCTTGGGCGCTCCATTGCGTTGGCCTATGTTCGCTCCTCGGCTGCAATGCCGGGTCGGCGGCTCGCGATTGAGATCTACGGTGACCGTCGCAATGCGATCGTCGCGACGGAGCCGTTGTATGATCCGGCCAATGCGCGGCTCAAGGCGTGAACCGGCGCGGTCGGCCAATACGGGAGCAATCGATGAGCAAGCTGCCGACTGAGGCAAAAGCCGTGATCATCGGCGGCGGCGTGGTGGGGTGCTCCGTCGCCTATCACCTCGCCAAGCTGGGCTGGACCGACGTCGTTCTGCTGGAGCGCAAGCGGCTGACCTCCGGCACGACCTGGCACGCGGCCGGTCTCATCGGGCAGCTCCGCGCCACGCTCAATCTGACCAAGCTCGCCAAGTATTCGGCCGAGCTCTACGACGGCCTTGAGGCCGAAACGGGGATCGGTATTGGCTACCGGCGCCACGGCTCGCTCGGCCTCGCGCTCTCGCAGCATCGCTACGAGGAGTTCGCCCGCGGCGCCTCGATGGCCAAAACCTTCGGCCTCGAAGCTCACATGCTGTCGCCGCAGGAGTGCCTGGCAAAACACCCGTTGATCAACCTCGACAGTGTCATCGGCGGCGTATTCCTGCCGACCGATGGCCAGGCCGACCCTGCCAACATCGCGCTCGCCCTCGCCAAAGGCGCCCGGCAGCGCGGCGCCAAGGTCATCGAGGGCGTCAAAGTCACCGGGATTACGCAGGATAAGGGCCGGGTCACCGGCGTCGTCACGGAGCAAGGCCCGATCCGCGCGCAATATGTCGTCAACTGCGCGGGGCTGTGGGGCCGCGAGGTGGGCCGCATGGCGGGCGTCAACGTGCCGCTCCAGGCGTGCGAGCATTTCTATGTGGTGACTGAGGCCAATCCCACCATCCCGAAGAACCTCCCCGTTCTGCGCGTCCCCGACGAATGCGCCTACTACAAGGAGGACGCCGGCAAGCTTCTGGTCGGCTTCTTCGAGCCCAAGGCCAAGCCGTGGGGCGCCGATCGCATCCCCGATGATGCCGAGTTCCTGACGCTGCCCGACGACTGGGAGCACATCGCGCCCGAGCTGGAGAAGGCGATGGCCCGGGTGCCCCTCCTTGGCAAGACCGGCATCCACACGTTCTTCAACGGCCCCGAGAGCTTCACGCCCGACGACCGCTATCTGCTCGGCGAAGCGCCGGAGCTGCGCAACTTCTATGTCGCGGCTGGCTTCAATTCGATCGGCATTCAGTCCGCCGGTGGCGCGGGCAAGGCGCTGTCCGAATGGATGGCGGCGGGCGAGCCGCCGTTCGACCTGGGCGACGTCGACATCCGCCGCATGTTTCCCTTTCAGGGCAACAAGACCTATCTCGTCGATCGCGTCTCGGAGACGCTGGGGTTGCTCTACGCCGATCACTTCCCCCATCGCCACTACGAAACGGCGCGCGGCGTCCGCCATACGCCGGTGCACGAGCGGCTCGCTGCGCGAGGCGCTTGCTTCGGCGAGTCGGCGGGTTGGGAGCGCCCCTTCTGGTTCCTCCCCTCGGCTGCCAAGGCGCGCGGCGAAACGCCTGAATATCACTATTCCTGGAAGCGGCAGAACTGGTTCCCGTACGCGGCGGCGGAGCACCGGGCCGTGCGCACCGGCGTCGGCCTGTTCGATCTGACTCCGTTCGGCAAGATCCGCGTCGAGGGCGCCGACGCCGAAGCGGTTCTTCAACGCATTTGCGCCAACGACGTGGCGGTGGAGCCCGGCCGCATCGTCTATACGCAATGGCTCAACGGCAGAGGCGGCATCGAGGCCGACCTGACCGTTACGCGCCTCTCTGCGACGGAGTTTCTGGTGGTCACCGGCTCGGCCACCGTGCCCCGCGACCTCAATTGGCTCAAGCGCCATATCCCGGACGGTGCCCACTGCGTGGCGACCGATGTCACCAATGGCGAAGCCTGCTTGGCCGTGATGGGCCCGCGCTCGCGCGAGCTGCTCCAGCCGCTCATCGATGCCGATCTCTCCAACGAGGCGTTTCCCTTCTCGATCGCGCGCTCCGTCGAGATCGGCATGGCGCTCGCCCGCGCGCATCGCGTCAGCTATGTCGGCGAGCTCGGGTGGGAGTTGTACGTGCCGAGCGACATGGCCCGCCACGTGTTCGACACCATCGTCGAGCGGGGCCGCGACCTCGGCCTGACGCTCTGCGGCATGCACGTGCTCGACAGTTGCCGCATCGAGAAAGCCTATCGCCACTACGGCCATGATATTTCGTCGGAGGACCACGTGCTCGAGGCCGGGCTCGCCTTCGCCGTCAAGCCCGACAAGCCGGCGGGTCGCTTCGGCCCCTTCATCGGCCGGGACGCCGTACTACGGACAAGGGAGACCGGCGCGGCCCGCCGGCTCCTGCAGTTCAAGCTCGAGTCGCCCGAGCCGCTGCTCTACCACAACGAGCCGATTCTGAGAGACGGGCGCATCGTCGGGCGCCTGACCTCGGGCGCCTACGGCCATCACCTGGGTGCCGCGATCGGGCTCGGCTATGTCCCAGTCCAGCCGGGAGAGAGCGATAGCGCGCTTCTCGCCTCCCGCTACGCCATCGAGATTGCCGGCGAGCGCTACCCGGCGAGCGGCAGCCTCCGGCCGCTGTATGATCCCAAGTCGACCCGCACACGTGCGTGATCCCATGCGACGGAGCAGTCTGGCGCAGCGTCAAACATGGCCGCCGGTCATGCCCTGGCGACCGCTTTTCCCGCACCGTCGAACGCGTGGCACAAAGCGACGGGCAGCCGAACGTTGACGCTGTCTCCGCGCTTCACCCGGCTCTGGCCGACGGTTTGCACGACCAACGTCTGGCCGCCTTGCAGCGTCCCGTGCAGAACGGTGTTCCCGCCGAGCTGTTCGCTCAGCGTGACCGACATCGCCAGGCCGCTGTCGGCGAGCTCGACATGCTCGGGGCGGATACCGATCTGAAACGGCTGACCATCTGGCGCCCCCAGGTCCATCTCGATCTCCCCGCCGCCCTCGAGCACAAGAGCGCCCGGACGTGCCGCGCCGTCACCACGACCCTGAACGGTTAGGAAATTCATTTTCGGGCTGCCGATGAATCCCGCCACGAACCGGTTGGCGGGCTTGTTGTAGAGCTCGAGCGGCGCTCCCGCCTGCTCCACCCGCCCCTCCCGCAGCACGACGATGCGGTCGGCCATCGTCATCGCCTCGACCTGGTCGTGCGTCACGTAGATCATCGTTGCGCCGAGGTCAGCGTGCAGCTTCGCCAGCTCGACCCGCATCTGCACGCGAAGCTCCGCGTCGAGGTTCGACAGTGGCTCGTCGAACAGAAACAGTTTCGGCTCGCGAACGATGGCCCGCCCGATCGCCACACGCTGGCGCTGCCCGCCCGACAGCGCCTTCGGCTTGCGCGCGAGAAAAGGTTCGATCATCAGCATGCGGGCGGCGCGCTGCACCCGCTCGTCGATGACGGACCGCTTGAAGCCGGCCGTCTCGAGCCCGAACGCTAAATTCTTGTAGACGGTCATGTGCGGATAGAGCGCGTAGGATTGGAACACCATCGCGATCTCCCGCTTCGCCGGCGGGACGTCGTTCATGCGCTGCCCGTCTATCAGCAGCTCGCCCTCGTTGATCTCCTCGAGGCCCGCAATCATGCGCAGCAGCGTCGACTTTCCGCAGCCCGACGGCCCCACGAAGACGACGAACTCGCCGTGGCCGACATCGAGATCGACGTCGTGTATGACCTGAGTAGGACCATACCGCTTGACGACTTTCCTGAGTGAAACCTCGGCCATGAAAAACCGTCCTCATCCAAACCGGCGGCGCTCGGGCGTCCATCCGCCATACTTCGGATGCCCAACCCCGATCGGCAGCGTCACCACGGTTCCGGTCTCGGCGGAGTGATAGATCGCGGTGATAAGCTCCAGCGAGGCCCGGGCATCGCCCAGCGAAACCGGCGGAGGTGCGCCCTCCGTGATCGCCGCATGCATGCGCGTGAACTGACCGTCGAACGATTCCGCTGCCGGCACGAATTCGCTCAGCGCGGCAGCAATCTCGGCATCGACCTTCTCGTTGACGCCCTTGAAGGACCACGGGTCCTTGCCCGGGGCGTAAGGCTCGGTCCCCCGGTTCTCCGCTGTCAGGTTCGAGAAAGTGAAGCGCAACCGCGAGACTTCCTCGGCCGCCCCCAGCGTCACGGCAAGGGTTGCTACGGACCCATTCGCCATCTCGGCAGCGATCGCCGCGCAATCCTCGACCTCGATGTCATTCACGCGGGTGGCAAGCCGAGCCGAAACACTTTTGACCGGACCGTTGACGAACGACAGGATGTCGTGGGCATGCACGGCATGCGTGAGGCAGCATCCGCCGAGCTCGGTCGCCCAATTTCCGCGCCACGGGACGGCATAGTAGTCGGCGCCGCGCCGCCACGATGTCTCGATGGTGCTGAGATAGGGTGTTCCGGTCAGGCCTTTCTCCTGCAGGAATTTCAGCTTCTGCAGGCCGTTGCCGAACCGGTACTGAAAGATGGGATAAAGAGATCCTCGCGCTGCCCGGTCGGCCGCAACGAGAGCGTCGACATCCTTGAGCGACCCGACGAGAGGTTTCTCGCAGGCCACGTGGAAGCCCGCCGACAACGCCTGCTCGACGAGCGCGCGATGCGCCGGGCGGCGTGCAGATGTCGATCACGTCGAGGTCTGTCATCGAGATGAGCTCGGCAAAGCTCGATGTCGACAACGGCACCTTGAAGTGCGTCGCCGCCTCCTGCGCTTTCGCGAGATCGAGATCGCAAACAGTGGCAATGCGATAGAGCTCCGGCAAACGGCCGTAGGCTTCGAGATGCTGTTTGCCGATCCCGAGGCCGACGACAGCGACTGCGAGTTGCCGGCTCATGCCGAAGCGCTCACTCGGACAGCCATGGCTTCCGCCTTGAGCGCCAGCTCGGTCGCGAGGAAGCAGTGGGCCTGCGGCATCGCGGTCTCGGTTCGGTTGAGGATGTCGGCTACGAGCCGCGAGCCGTACGGCAGGGGCTCGCTCTTGCAGTCGATGTGCTGAATGCCCCGGCCGTCGACCAGGAACAGGTGATCGCCGCCGGGACGGCCGGCCAGGTCGATGTATTTGCGGATCTCGATGTAGCCGTCGGTACCAAGGACTGTCAGACGTCCGTCGCCCCAGACCGGCAATCCCTTCGGCGAGTACCAGTCGACGCGGATGTACCCGGTGCCGCCGTTGCCGCGCAGCAGCACCTCGCCGAAGTCCTCGAGCTCCGGTGTATCCGGGTTAGCATGGTTCGCGATGTGCGATGCGACCACCTCGGCCTTGGTCGAGCCGGTGAAGTGCAGGAATTGGTCGCACTGGTGGGCCGCGATATCGCACAGAATGCCGCCATATCGCTTGCGCTGATAGAACCAGTCGGGGCGCGGGTTGTTCTTGAGGTTGTGAGGGCCGAGCCCCACCGTCTGCACGACCTTGCCGATCGCACCCGCCGCAATCAGCATGCTCGCCTTTTCGGTGGCGCGGTTCTCGAAGCGCTCGGAAAAGCACACCGAGAGAATCCGGCCCGTCTCCTGCTGAGCGCGCCGGACCTCGGCAAGCTGCTCCAGCGTGATGACACCCGGCTTGTCGACCATGACGTCCTTGCCATGACGCATCACCTCGATGGCCGTCGCCGCGCGTACGTCTGGCGTGATGGCGCTGACGACCAGCCGGATCGAAGCGTCTTCCAGAATGCTGCGCCGGTCCGCCACGCGCTTGGCCTGGGGAAAGGCCGCGAGGTACTGCCCGGCCAGATCGTCCTCGCTGGCATGGACGGCGACCAGCTCCGCGCCCGCGTCCAGCATCGCGCGCGTCTGGCCGTAGATGTGGTTGTGGTTCAGACCGATGGCGGCAAAGCGAATGCTGGGTGTGGTGCGGCTCGTCATCGTTTCAGCCCCGAAAGCGCCACGCCCGAGATGATCAGGCGCTGGAAGAAGAGGAAAAAGAGGAAGATCGGCAGAATGGCCAGCACCGACATCGCGAACAGTTGTCCCCACGCCGACGTCCCCGTGGCGTCCACGAAGGATCGCAACGCCAGCGGCACGGTGTAGTTGGCGATATCGTTCAGGTAGATCAGCGGGCCGAAGAAGTCGTTCCACGTCCACAGGAACGAGAATATTCCGGCCGTCGCCAGCACCGGCAGTGAGAGCGGCATAACGATCTTCCAATAGATCCGCCACGGCCCGCAGCCGTCCATCTTGGCCGCCTCGTCGAGCTCCCGCGGCAGTCCGCGAAAGAACTGCACCATGAGAAAGATGAAGAAGGCGTCGGCCGCCAGGTACTTCGGCACCACGAGGGGCAGGATGGTGTCGACCCAGCCGAGATTGAGGAACAGCACGTATTGGGGAATGAGCGTCACGTGATAGGGAAGCATCAGGGTCGCCAGCATCACGGCGAATAGTAGCTTCCGGCCCGGAAACTCCAGCCGCGCGAACGCGTAGGCCGCCAGCGAGCACGACAGCACGTTGCCGATCACGACGAGCACGGCTATGACGAGGGAATTCCAGTAGAACGTCGTGAAGCTCGTCTGCAGCGCGGTCCAGCCTTCCCGGAAATTCTTGAGGTCCAAGGATGGCGGGATGATCGACAGGTCGGTGAATATGTCGGCTTCCGGCTTGAACGCGCTCGCGACCATCCACAGCAGCGGATAGATCATGACGAAGCACGCGCCGATAAGCACCGCGTGCCGCAGGAGAGCCGCAAGCACCGCCCGCACCTGAAATCCGCCGTACGAGCGCGTGTCGCCGGCCGAGTTTGTTTCAGCGCGGATCATCTTCGTAATAGACCCAATACTTCGATGTGATGAAGCTCACCGCGGTGAACGCGGCGATGATCAAAAGCAGCACCCAGGCCAGCGCCGACGCATAGCCCATGCGGAAATAGGCGAACGCCTCCTGATAGAGATAGAGGGTGTAGAACAGCGTGCTGTCCACCGGACCGCCCGTGCCTCCGGAGATGATGAAGGCTGGCGTGAACGCTTTGAATCCCTCGATGATCTGCAGCACCATGTTGAAGAAGATGACGGGGGCCAGCAGTGGCAGCGTGATCTTGCGGAACTGCCGGAGCTTGCTCGCGCCATCCATCGATGCGGCTTCGTAGAGATCCTGCGGGATCTGCCGCAACCCCGCCAGGAAGATGATCATCGGCGACCCGAACTGCCAGATCGCCAAGATCACCAGCGTGTAGACGGCCGTATCCGGGTTCGAGATCCAGCTCGGACCTTGAACGCCGAAGAGATTCAGCAGGATCTGATTGACCGCGCCGTTCCCGTCGAACAGTTGGCGCCAGAGGACGGCAATCGCCACCGACCCGCCGAGCAGCGACGGGAGGTACAACAGCGCACGGTAAAACCCGCCACCGCGCACCGCCTTGTCGAGCACGGCCGCAATCAGCAACGCAAAGGCGAGCTTGAGCGGAACCTCGAAGAGCAGGTACGTGAACGTGACCTTCAGCGCCTGGAAGAACCGGTAGTCCGACACGAACATGCGGACATAGTTGTCGGCGCCGATCCACTCAGGCGGCCGCAGCAGATCGAACTTCGTGAACGACAGATAGAGCGAAACCAGCACCGGACCCAGGGTGAAGCAGAGGAACCCCACGAGCCACGGCGCCAGGAACAGGTAGCCCGCCCAGTCGCGCTGGATCGCCCGGCGCGCAACGATGCGATCCCTGATACGTCCTTGTTCCTGCGCAACGGTTGCCATCGAGACCGTTGAGGTCTTCACGCGCGTGCCAAGATGCTTTCAGCCTCGCTGTGGAACTGTTGCGCACCGTCCTTGACGCTCGCCCGGCCGAAGGCGACCGCGTCGGCGACGCGGAGTAGGAGTTTCTCAATCTCGCCGGCGCCTTTGGGCGGCGGCGGGGGCAGCGGAACGGCGATCTTGCTCACGGCCGAAACGTACTCGATTTGCATCTTGCCGAGATCATCGAGGTCCGGCGCCAGCACAGCCTGAGAGGCGCTCGACCCGGGCACGCCGCGCTCGATCCCGAGCAACTTCACCCCTTCCGGATCATTGACCAGGAACTGGATGACCTTTGCCGCGTCTTCCGGTGCTTTTGTACGCGCCGACACGCTCATCATCATGGCCGGCTTGATGTAGTGACCGGAGGACCCGCCCGGCTCGTTCGGAAACACGCTGATCGCCAGCTTGCTCTTGTTGATGGCCTGGAAGGCCACGACCTGGTTGGAATTGGCATAGCTCATCGCGGCGGTTCCGCGGCTGATCTCGTATTGGTCGATACCGCCCGTATTGGTGGCGGCAACCTCGGCCGGAGCAACGGCTCCCGCTTTCCTCATCTTGTCCCAGAGATCGAACCACGCCGCCACGTCATCGCGGGTGAACGCGGCCTTGCCCTCCGTCGTGTAGAGCAGCTTGCCGCGCTGGTTGAGCCAGTGCTCGAACCCCTGCTCCCAGCGGCTGTTGTCGCCCGATCCCCAATACTTTCCGGGGTTGATCTTCGAGATCTCACTAGCGATCCGGGCGAGGTCGCTCCAGGTCCATTTCGGGTCGAGCGATTTGATCCCGACCTTCTCGAGCATCGCCGTGTCGTACACCATGGCCTTCGAGTTGGTGCCGAGCGTCACGCCGTAGAGCTTGCCGTCGACCTTTCCGCAGTCGCGGGCGCTGTCGCTGAAGTTCTTGAGATCGAGCGGGGTCGGCATGACCTTCTCCAAGGGGAGAAGGGTTTCTCGCCGCGCGTATTCGAAGATATAGCGATAGTCCATTTGAATGAGATCGGGTGCGTTGCCGCCGGCCGTTTGTGTCCCGAGCTTCGTCCAATAGTCGCCCCAGCCCAGCGCCTCGGCGGAGATCTGCGTCCCCGTCTTTTGCGAGTAGGCCTCGAGCGCCGCCTTCGTGCGCTTGTCACGATCGGGGTTGCCCCACCAGAAGCACCGCAACCGCGTCGCCGTCTGGGCGCGAGCAGCCTCGCCACCGAAGAGTCCGGTCGAAACGGCAACAGTGGCGGCGGTGCCACCGCGAACGACTTGACGTCGCGTAAGACGGGTCACGGGCTTCCTCCTGAGCTGTTCTTGCGCGGCCATTTGAGGAGCCGCATTTTGCAACGAATTCTAGATCATCATCGTGACGTTGGTCCAGGGCTCACCCATGCGCGAGCACAGCCGCCCCAGCGCAGCAGACACGAGCCATCGGGGTGGCAGAAGGGATTGTCACAATCCAGGGCCTAGCTCGGATTGTCGAGCGTGAACAGGTCCGCTTCCTCGTCGTAGGCAAAATACTCGGCATAACGGGCCCACCCGATGACCGCCCTCACCGTCTCGGCCGCGGAGACGTCCGACATGTGGTCCTCCAGCTCGTCGCGAAACCGCCGGGCCTGCGCCCTGTGGCTCGCCCGCTCGTCGAGTACGCGCCGAATGTGCGAGGCGAGCGGCACATAGGTGGCGAGCTGTTGAGCAAAGAGCCGCTTGCGCCCATCGACGTCAGCCTCGGCGAAGTGCTTGCCGTACAGCGTCAAACGGATATCGCCACCTTCAATCTCGGCCAAACGCATGAGCTGCAGCGTCTCGGCGATCGGGAAAAGCTCATCGACCTCGAGCCTCAGGCTCGCCGCCAGAGGCGGCAGGTCGGCACGCCCGTGGTAGGGCTCGGCTGCAACCGCTTCGATCAGGCCGGCGAGAAGATTGATCGAGACCTTCGGCAAGGCCATCGCAATGCCGGTCCCCGCAAAGGCGCCATCACGCGCCGGCGCCGCAGCCTTCGTCGTCATCCGCGCGTAAATGTCCTCGACGAGCGCGCGGAAGGCCGGCTCGAGACGGCTGCGCGGCCGCGGCAGGTCGACTCGGATCTCGGCACCCACGCGGCCCGGATTGGACGAGAACATGAGGATGCGGTCGCACATCAGCACCGCCTCCTCGATGTTGTGCGTCACCATCAAGATGGCCTCGATCGGCATCCGGCCCTCGCACCACAGATCGAGCAGGTCCGTCCGCAACGTCTCGGCAGTCAGCACGTCGAGCGCCGAGAACGGCTCGTCCATCAGCAGCACTTTAGGATGCACCACGAGCGCGCGCGCAAAACCGACGCGCTGGCGCATGCCGCCCGAGAGCTCCTTCGGGTAGGCATTCTCATAGCCGTCGAGGCCGATGAGATCGATGGCCTCAAGCGCCCGTGTGCGCCGTTCCGCCGGCATCAGGCCGCGCGCCTCGAGACCGAGCTCGACGTTCTGCAGAACGGTGAGCCAGGGAAACAGAGAGAAAGTCTGAAAGACCAGGGCCATGCCCAGGGGCGGCCCAACCACCGGCTCGCCCTCGAAGGCAATCGTACCCCCGCTCGGCCGGAGCAATCCGGCGATCGCGCGCAGCAGCGTCGATTTGCCGGAACCCGAGCGGCCGAGGAGCCCCACGATCTCGCCCGAGCGTATGGCCACGTCGACGTTGTCGATCGCGACGAGCGGACCCGACGCCCCCGTGTCATAGGTCTGCCGAACGCCACGAGCGGACACGAGGATGGGGGGCGTTGTGGTGATAGATGCGGTCATTGGCCAATCCTCCGGATCAGGGTCAGTCGAGGCGCAGCCGGCGCTCGGCGAACACGTAGAGCGGACGCCACAGCGCCCGATTGCAGCACGTGACAAACACCGACATGACGGCGATACCGAGCACGACGCGGGGAAAGTCTCCCGCCGATGTTGCGTTGGCGATGTAGGCTCCGATGCCATAGGCCTGGAGCTTTGTGTCGCCCCAACTGGCAACCTCCGCCACGATGCTCGCATTCCATGAGCCGCCCGAGGCGGTCACCGCACCGGTGACGTAGTACGGGAAGATGCCGGGAAGGATGACGCTGCGCCACCACGCCCACGATCGAACGTGGTAGACCGACGCCACTTCCCTGAGGTCGGTCGGAAACGCGCGTGCACCGGCGATCACGTTGAACAAGATGTACCACTGCGTCCCGAGGATCATCAGCGGCGACAGCCAAATGTTCGGGTCTGCGCCGGTACCCACGATGGCGACCACGGCGAGCGGGAAAAGCACATTGGCAGGAAACGCGGCGAGAAACTGTGCCAGCGGCTGAACGCGTTCCGCGATGGCCGGACGAAGGCCGATCCACACGCCGACCGGCACCCAGATCAGGCTCGCCACCACAATGAGGACAGCGACGCGCACGAAGGTCGCCAGGCCCGCGCCAACCACGTCGAACCCATCACGCCACGAGAGCGTCTCGCGCAGGTAGTCGAAAGCGGTCCAAGCCGCCCAGGCCGTCACCGCCACCACGAGCACGAGCCACACGTGGTCGAGAAGCCGCGATGGGACCGCCCACCGCACCGGAAGGCGAGGACGCTGCCGGGTGCCGATCAGCAGGAGGCGCTGCCACGCCCAGGCAATCGGCGCCGCCAGCCCCTTCAAGACACGTGTGCGTCGGATCAGGCTGTACACCCAGGACCGCGGTCTTTCCGCGCTGGACGTCTGCTCGAAGCGAAACTTGTCAGCCCAGGCGACGATCGGCCGGAATAGAAGCTGGTCGTAGAGAACGATGAGGATCGCCATCGCCACCACCGCCCAGGCGACCGCGCCAAAATTCTTTTCCTCGATGGCCAGCGCCAGCCACGAACCGATGCCGGGAAGCTGAATGGCGGTGTCGCCGACCGTGATGGCCTCCGAGGCGACAACGAAGAACCAGCCGCCCGACATCGACATCATGGTGTTCCAGATCAAGCTGGGAGCGGCGAACGGTGCTTCCAGCCGCCAGAAACGTTGCCATGCGGACAGGCCGAAGCTGCGGCTCACCTCATCGAGGTCCCGCGGCACCGTCCTCAGGGACTGATAGAACGAAAAGGCCATGTTCCAGGCCTGGCTCGTAAAGATCGCAAAAATCGATGCGCACTCGACGCCGAGCTGGCTGCCGGGAAACTGGCCCATGAAGAAAGCGACGGTGAAGGTGAGAAAGCCGAGCACCGGCACCGACTGCAGAATGTCCAGCGTCGGGATGATGACGAGCTCGGCGCGACGGCTCTTTGCCGCCAGTGTCGCAACCGTGAAGGTAAAAATGAGCGAGCAGATGATCGCCGCGAACATGCGCAGCGTCGTGCGCAGCGAATACTCCGGGAGCCGGGCGAGATCGAGCGACACCGGCGTGTGTGACAGGGCATCGAGTGGCACGTACATGTCAGCCAGGCCTCGCGCGATGAGGGCGATCAAGGCGACGACCAGGACGAGAGCGATGAGGTCGTAGACATTGGGCAGCATGCGGGATTGCGCCAGGGTTGCGGCAGCTCTCTGCGCCACCCTGTTGTGGGGGAGAAAGGTCATGACGGGCCTCTCGGCGATACGGGCCGCATCGAGCCAACGGTCGGCGCCAGCCGTACGGTCTCAGAAAGACAGGCGCTCCGACGCGATGGCCCGTCGACCAGCTTGGTCTGGGCAGCGCCACAGGCGCGATTGTGGGTGGAGAGAGCTTTGGCTTCAGGCAGCGACCGCGGCCCGAAGCCCGCTTCGGCGACCCCGCGCAGATTCGCGGTCCGGCGCCACGCGAGCCCCTGGGCATAGGAGGCGTCTGCAATTGGGCGCGCGCAACGCGACGCCACCGATGAGCGATGGTGTTCCGCCGGAAAGCGTGATGATCGTTCTCATGTATGACCTCCCGAACCGGCTCTCGCAGGGAGCCACGGGAGGCGAGCGAGGCCGGCCCTAGTCAGACCCGCGGTCGCTCACCCGACGGGTTCCGTCGAGAGCCGTTCTGGTTGACGGATCGCGCGCCCGACGGAGGGCTCGCACCCCTGTCGGGCAGCAACTAGGGTGGCTGTCCATATCTCGCTTCGATAGATTGAAGTGGCTCCGAGGGCCGGAGGCGCGTATCGAATGCTCCCCGCCCAATCGTTTGTCAACTTCGCAATTCCCGTCGCGGTCCTGGCCGCACATCGTAAATTCTTCCTGCTCGGCTGCCCCGGCAATCCGGACAAATTGAGGCCTCCAATGGCCCTGCCTCTGGTGACGCGACCAATGTCGCACTAGCATGCCCGCCGCGCCCGGCGCACAATGCGGGCTCATAGTGGACGTGCGCATACGCGAGATGCGCATGAGGAGCGAGCCTGCCGATGATCGCCTGCATTATTGTCGCCGCCGGACGTGGCACGCGCGCCAGCTCGGGCACCTCCATTCCCAAGCAATTCCAGGCGGTCGGCGGGGAGCCGATGTTGACCCGCACGGTGCGACCGTTTGCCGAATGCCAGGCCCTCGGCCCGATCATCGTTGTCATCCACGAGGACGACGTCGCCGCTTACGAAGCCGCCATGGCACCGTTCGGCGACCGGCTCATGCGCCCCGTGGTGGGCGGCGCCACGCGCCAGGAGTCGGTACGCGCCGGGCTCGAGGCCCTGGCGGCCGCACGCCCGGACAAGGTGCTCGTGCACGACGCCGCACGCCCGTTCGTGTCGCCCGAGCTCATCGCTCGGGTGATCGCCGCACTCGATGACAACACCGCCGTGATCCCCGGTGTCCCCGTCGCGGATACTCTGAAACGCACTTCAGCCGGCATGCGGGTGAGCGAGACGATTGCCCGCAACGGCCTCTACCGGTCGCAAACGCCGCAGGGGTTCCGCTTCGCGGATATCCTGGCTGCCCATCGCGCCGCTGCAGCCGCGGGCCGCTCCGACTTCACCGACGACGCTGCCGTCGCCGAATGGCGCGGCCTCAAGGTCGGGATCGTCGACGGCGAGGGAACCAACCGCAAGCTCACCACCCACGACGACATCGCCGCCGCCAATCGCGATCTGAGCCTCGACAGTACTCGGCCGGACGTCCGCGCCGGGTTGGGCTTCGACGTGCATCGCTTCTGTGCCGGCGATCACGTCTGGCTGTGCGGCGTCCGCGTTCCCCACACCCACGGACTGGAGGGGCATTCCGACGCCGATCCCGCCCTTCACGCCCTGACCGACGCCCTGCTCGGCACCATCGGTGCCGGCGACATCGGCGAGCACTTTCCGCCCTCCGATCCGCGCTGGAAGGGGGCGCCGTCACGCATCTTCCTCGCCGACGCCGCCCGCCGCGTTCGCGAGCACGGTGGCATCGTCACCAATGCCGACGTCATGCTGTTGGCCGAGGAGCCACGCGTCGGACCCTACCGCGAGGAGATGCGCGCGGCAGTCGCCGGCATTCTGGCCATCGATGTCGCCCGCGTCGGGATCAAGGCGACGACGACCGAAGGGCTGGGGTTCACGGGGCGTCGCGAAGGCATTGCCGCACTGGCGACCGCCACCGTCCGGCTCCCCGCAGCCGCAGACGGCGGCCATCGGGCGATCGCCTCGTCCCGCTCTGTCGCCGAGCGGGCGCCCAACGTCTTGAAGCTCGGCTTTGCCAACGCCGGCAAGCCAATGCCTGCTCCCGCGAGCCGTGCCGGCACGCCCCTGCTCGATGCCGTCCAGACACCGGAGGATTTGCGCCGGCTCGACGACCGCGACCTGCCGCAGCTTGCCGCCGAGGTTCGCCAGGAGACGATCGACGCAGTGTCCGTGACCGGCGGCCATCTGGGTGCCGGCCTCGGCGTCGTCGAATTGACGGTCGCGCTGCATGCCGTCTTCGACACGCCGCGGGATCGGCTGATCTGGGACGTCGGCCACCAGGCCTACCCGCACAAGATATTGACCGGCCGCCGCGATCGCATCCGCACGTTGCGCCAGGGTGGCGGCTTGTCCGGCTTCACCAAGCGGACCGAAAGCACCTACGACCCCTTCGGCGCCGCCCACTCCTCGACCTCGATCTCCGCCGGCCTCGGCATGGCGGTCGCCCGCGACTTGACCGGCGGGGACCACAATGTCGTCTGCGTTATCGGCGACGGCGCCATGTCCGCCGGTATGGCCTATGAGGCTATGAACAACGCCGGGGCGCGCAACGAGCGCTTGATCGTCGTGCTCAATGACAACGACATGTCGATCGCCCCACCCGTTGGTGCGCTGTCGGCCTATCTGGCGCGGCTGTCCTCGTCGTCGACGTACTTCTACCTTCGCGACATGGCCAAGCAGCTCGCGCGGCGCCTCCCCAAAAGCTGGGAAAAGCGTGCGGCCCGCGTCGAGGAGATGACGCGCACCTACTGGAACGGAGGCACGCTATTCGAGGAGCTGGGCTTCTACTATGTCGGCCCCCTCGACGGCCACGATTTCAACCACCTCCTTCCAGTGCTGCGCAACGTGCGCGATACCAAGCACGGGCCGATCCTCGTGCACGTGGTCACGCAAAAGGGGAAGGGCTACTCGCCGGCGGAAGCTGCCCAGGACAAGTATCACGGCGTCAACCGCTTCAATGTCGTGACCGGCGCGCAGGCAAGCGCCAAGCCGAACGCCCCGAGCTACACGCGGGTGGCCGCCGACAGCCTCATTCAGGAGGCGCGGCGCGACCCCAAGATCGTCGCCATCACCGCCGCCATGCCGTCGGGAACGGGCCTCGATCTCTTCGGCAATGTGTTTCCCGACCGCACCTTCGACGTCGGCATCGCCGAGCAGCATGGCGTCACGTTTGCCGCGGGCCTCGCGACCGAGGGCATGAAGCCGTTCGTCGCGATCTACTCGACGTTTCTTCAGCGCGCCTACGATCAGATCGTCCATGACGTGGCGATCCAGCGGCTCCCCGTCCGCTTCCTGATCGACCGCGCCGGCCTCGTCGGCGCGGATGGTCCGACCCATGCCGGCTCGTTCGATCTGGCCTACCTCGGTTGCCTCCCCGACTTCGTGCTGATGGCGGCGGCAGACGAGGCTGAGCTCAAGCACATGGTCGCGACCCAGGTGCAGATTGACGATCGCCCTTCGGCGCTCCGCTATCCGCGCGGCGAGGGCGTCGGCGTCGAGCTGCCCGCCGAAGGGGTGCCGCTCGCAATCGGCAAGGGCCGCATCGTGCGCGAGGGCAGCACCATTGCCATTCTCTCTCTCGGAACGCGCCTGTCCGAGAGCCTCAAGGCGGCCGATCAGCTCGCAGCCCTCGGCCTCTCGACGACGGTCGCCGATGCGCGCTTTGCCAAGCCGCTCGATCTCGACCTCATTCGTCGCCTGGCACGCAACCACGAGGTGTTGATCACCGTCGAGGAAGGCGCGATCGGCGGCTTCGGCTCGCACGTTCTCCACGCTCTGGCGGCCGAAGGTCTGCTCGAGCGCGGGCTGAAGGTCCGCCCCCTGACCCTTCCCGATACGTTCATCGACCACGACAAGCCCGAGCGCATGTACGATCTGGCCGGGCTCAACGCCGGCGCCATCGTTGCGACCGCCTTGTCCGCGCTCGGACGCGAGGCCAGTGCCAACCAAGGCTGATCCCCACGCGAAAAGCGGGAGCATCCGGATCTTTGCTCCCGCTAAGGTCAATCTCTATCTGCACGTCACCGGCCGCCGCGACGACAGCTATCACACCCTCGACAGCCTGGTGGCGTTCGTCAACGTCGGCGACGAGCTGATCCTGACCGATGGCAGTACCGCCGCGTTCCGCGTGTCGGGCCCGATGGCGCCGGCGCTCGCCGCGGAAGCCCCTGAGAGCAACCTCGTCGTCAGGGCCGCACGTGGCCTTGCCGCAGCGCTCGGCCGCCCGCCCACCGCTGGCATGAATCTCGTCAAGAACCTTCCGATCGCGTCCGGCATCGGCGGCGGATCGGCGGACGCCGCCGCGGCGCTACGTGGCTTGTGCACGCTTTGGAACGTCCAGCCGCCACTCGAGACCCTATTGGCGATTGCCCGCAGCCTCGGGCAGGACGTCCCCGCCAGCCTGATCTCCGCGCCCTGCTACTTCCGCGGCATCGGTGACGAGACCGATCCGGCACCGGCCCTGCCGCCGGCTGCCGTGGTGCTCGTCAATCCTGGCGTCGCGCTGCCGACACCGGGCGTCTTTCGCGCACGCACGGGCCCCTTCTCGAAGCCGGCTCGGCTGTCGCCGTCCCCAAAGGATTTCGATGACCTTGTCGCTCAGCTTGCAGATCGCCGCAACGATCTGACCGCTCCGGCCGTTGCCCTGGTGCCCGAGATCAGCAAAGTCCTTGCCCGGTTGACCCAAACCGACGGCTGCGCCTTGGCCCGCATGTCGGGCAGCGGCGCCACCTGCTTCGGCCTCTTTCCTCATGCCGATGCAGCCGTCGCTGCCGCCGGCGCGATACGGGCGGACCATCCCCGTTGGTGGACGGCGACCGGTGGCTGGCATGCCGCAGACGCCTGAGGCTGGCGTCGCTGCTCCAAGTTTATCTCGATACGGTTCGCCTTATCGCATTGCGATTTATCTAAAGATCGGCTCTAATGACCACTGCTCGGTTGACTGCTATTGTCGGCTCGGGTTCCGTCTTTGTCGCAGCGTCGGCCGCCTTTTTCGTGCGCCGGACGCACTCAGCGTGTCTGATGGCTTGTCGACCGGGTCGAAGGCCGAAAAAGTGGGAGGCGTGCATGGTGGGCTCCAAGAAATCTCGTGGCGTATCTCGACGCACCGTGCTGGCCGGCACGGCGGCAGCGGCATTCACTCTGCCGAACATCTACATCAACCGCGCTCATGCGTCGGGACAACTCGTCGTTCGTGACCCGGGCGGGCCATGGACCAAGGCCGGACAGGAAGGCTTCTACAAGCCCTTCACCAAGGAGACCGGCATCGAGATCGTTCAGGTCGCGGCCGCGCACGAGCCGATCAGCCAGGTCAAGGCGATGGTCGACGCCAAGGCGTATACGTGGGACGTCGTGATCCTGACCATCTCGAACCAGGATCTCTTGGGTCCTTCCGGCTACCTCGAGGAGCTCGACTGGTCGGGCGCCGACATGTCGGAGATCATCCCCAAGGGCCGCTCCAAGTGGTTCATGGGCACGGACGTCTATGCCACCACCCTTTCCTATCGCACCGATACGATGAAGAAGCCGCTCGAAAGCTGGGCGGACGTATGGAACGTTTCCGGCTTCCCGGGGCGTCGTTGTTTGCGCAAGCATGCGGTCGACACGCTCGAGCAGGCTCTGCTGGCGGACGGCGTGGCGCCTGACAAGCTCTATCCCCTCGATGCGGATCGCGCCTTCAAGAAGCTCGATCAGATCAAGAAGGACGTGCAGGTCTGGTGGACCGGCGGCGCCCAAGCGTCCCAGCTCCTCAAGACCGGTGAAGTCGATATTCTGGCAACCTGGAACGGTCGCTCTCAGGCCGCCATCGACGACGGCGCCCCGGCGAGAATCGTCTGGAACCAGGCTCTCTACAGCGTGGAGGGCTGGACGATCCCCAAGGGCAACCCGAAGGCCGAGATGGGCCGCAAGCTGGTCAAATTCTGCGCCAACCCTGACCGCCAAGCCGAGTTTGCCAAGCACATCGCCTATGGCCCGACCAATCCCAACGCATTCAAATCGATCGACAAGCAACGGGCGGCCATCCTGCCGACCAACCCGGATCACTTCTCCAAGCTGATCTTCCAGAGCAACGAGTTCTGGGGACCGAACCAGGAGAAATTGATAGAGCGGTTCAACGCTTGGCTGCTAGCCTGACCTCGACCACGAGACCGGGCGTAGTGAGATCACAGAATGACGGCGCCAGCGCAGAAGCTGCGAATACGAAGTGTTCGCAAGGCCTACGGTTCCGTCGTCGCTCTGGATGATACCGATCTCGACCTCGCGGAAGGCGAGTTCCTCACCTTGCTCGGCCCTTCGGGGTCGGGCAAGACCACCCTGCTGATGACCGTCGCCGGCCTCATCGTGCCGGACAAGGGCGAGATCTGGATCGACGGCAAGCTCGCCTCCTACCTGCCGGTGCACCACCGCGACATCGGCATGGTGTTCCAGAACTACGCTCTGTTTCCCCACCTCACGGTTCACGAGAACATCGCATTCCCCTTGCGCATGCGCCGCATCCCCAATGACCAGATCAAGCGGGATGTCGCGTTCGCCTTGGAGACGGTTCGCCTTCCGGGGCTCGCGCACCGCTATCCCCGCGAGCTCTCGGGCGGCCAGCAGCAGCGCGTCGCGCTTGCCCGCTGCTTTGTCTATCGCCCGTCGATCATCCTGATGGACGAGCCGCTGGGCGCTCTCGACAAGAAGCTGCGCGACGAGATGCAGCTCGAGATCAAGCAGCTCCACTCCGAGCTCGGGATCACTGTCCTCTACGTCACCCATGATCAGGAGGAGGCGCTGGTCATGTCGGATCGCATCTGCCTGATGAACCAAGGTGGCATCGAGCAGCTCGGCACCGCCGACGACCTCTACTTCCGGCCTCATAGTCTCTTCGCCGCGCAGTTTCTGGGCGACTCCAACGTCCTGCCGGTTACGGTCGAAACGAGCGCAGGCCCCCGGCTCACCGTGAAAGGACCGAGCGGCTCTCCGCTCGTCATCGCGCACGACCGCCCGGTCGCACGCGGCACCAAAGCCCACATCATGGTTCGTCCAGAGAGCCTCAAGCTGCTCGGATCCGGCGGCCAGGCCGACAATGCCCTTGAGGGCACCGTCACCGATGTCATCATGCTCGGTGGCGTCTCGCGCTGCCTCGTCCGGCTCGACTCGGGCGAGAACGTATCGAGCAAAAGCCTGACGCTTGCCGGGGGCCAGCGCATCGAGCGTGGCGCGCGGGTCCGCGTCGGCTGGTCGGCGGCCGACACCGTGCTGCTCGACCGTGCCACCACCCGCGGCGCGCCATGACCACCAGCGCCGACATTGCAGGAGTGAGCAGCAGCGTGCCACCGCGTCGGCGCGGGCTCGGCTCCTGGCCGATGCTGCCGCTACTGGTGTTCTTGTTGGTTCTTTTCTTCTATCCAGTCGGGCAGCTCCTGGCGATCAGCCTCACCGATGCCAAGGGTGTCTTCAGCCTCGCACACTACAAGCGGCTGTTCGAGTCCGCCGTGTACGTGCAGGTGCTGATCATCACCTTCAAGATCGCTGGGTGGACGACCCTGCTCTGCATCGTTGCCGGGTATCCCGTCGCCTACCTGCTGGCGACGACCAAGCCGAACACCCGCGGCATGCTGATCCTATGGGTGCTGCTGCCCTTCTGGACGAGCTTCCTCGTGCGCACCTTTGCCTGGATCGTCCTGCTGGGACGCAACGGCGCGGTGAACAAGCTGCTGATGTCGGCCGGCCTCACCGACGCTCCGGTCGCGCTGATCTACAATTTCACCGGCGTCATGATCGGCATGACCCACGCCCTCATGCCGCTCGGCATCCTCACTATGACCTCAGTCATGCAGGCGATCCCCAACAACCTGGTTCCGGCCGCCGGCACGCTCGGCGCGCGCGGCGGCCAGGCGTTCTGGCGCATCTATTTCCCGCTCTCCTTGCCGGGCGTTGCGGCAAGCGCGCTTCTGGTCTTCATCACCGCGGTCGGGTTCTTCATCACGCCCGCCCTCCTCGGCGGCGCTCGCGAGACGATGATCAGCCAGGTCATCATCGAGAACATCCAGACGATGCTCAACTGGGGATTCGCAGGCGCCGTCTCGATGCTCCTTCTCGTCACGACGCTCGTCGTGTTCGCGCTCTACGACCGCCTGCTCGGCCTGTCCACCCTGGCCGGCGAATCGAGCACGGCCCGGCCCGGCTTGCTCGGCGGCATCGGTGAACGCGTTGGAATGGCCTTCGTGGCAACGCTCGGCTACATCTGCGACCGCATCGCGGAGGTCTGGGAGCGCATCGTCGGCCTCCGGCCGGACCGGCCGTCCCGCGGCATGTCGCGGAATGTCCTGCGCGTTGCGGCCCTCTCGGTCATCGCATTCCTCGCGGTGCCGAGCTTCTTCGTCATCCCCATATCGTTCAGCAGCTCGGCCTTCATGGAGTGGCCGCCGGTCGGCTTCTCGCTGCAATGGTACGAAGGCTACTTCGGGTCGAACCTGTGGGTCGGCGCCAGCATCCGATCGTTCCTCGTCGCTCTGTGCACCGCCGCGCTGGCGACGCTGATCGCCACACCCGCGGCGTTTGTCCTGGTGCGCCAGCAGCTTCGTGGCAAGACGGCGATCCTGGCCCTCGTCCTGTCGCCGTTGATCCTGCCCCGCATGATCATTGCGGTGGCCCTGTTCTACCTCTATGCGCGCATCGGTCTCGTCGGCACCACCTTCGGGCTCGTGCTCGGCCACACCGTGCTGGCCATCCCCTACGTCGTCATCACCGTGATGGCGGTCCTGAAGAGCTACGACGAGCGGCTTGACCAGGCGGCCGCCACATTGGGCGCCAACCGCTGGCGCACCCTTTGGCACATCACCCTGCCGCTGATCCGGCCCGGCATCATCTCGGCGTTCCTGTTCGCTTTCATCGTCTCTTTCGACGAGCTTACCATCGCGCTCTTCACCACCGGCGGGCTGAGCGCGACGCTGCCGAAGCAGATGTGGGACGACGCCGTCCTCAAGGTCAGCCCGCTGTTGGCTGCCGTCTCGACGGTGCTCCTGATCTTCATCTCGGCCATGATCCTGCTGGCCGAGTGGTTCCGCCGCCGCTCCGTGCGGGGCGAGGTGTGAAGCGCGCGCCTACGACGCGTAGCTCGGCTCTTCCTCGTCGAGCATCGCCTTCAGCGCGTCGAAATGCAGGTCCGCGTTCGCCGTGAACTGGCTGAACTGATCGTGCGTCATGCGCGCCATCTCGTCCGACATGACGTTGAGCGGGCGTCCCGTCTGCATGGCCAGCACTTGGACCTGCGCGGCGCGTTCCAGATAGTAGAAGTCGTCGAACGCCCGCGCGATGCTCTCGCCCACCACCACCACGCCGTGATTGGCGAGGAACAGGATGCGCTTGTTGCCCATCACCTCGGCCATGCGATCGCCTTCGTTGACGTCGACCGCCACGCCGCTGAAGTCGTCGTCATAGGCGATGTCGCCGAAGAAGCGCGCGGCGTTCTGGTGGATCATCTCGAGCCGCCCACCTTTGATCGCGGTGATCGCCGTCGAATACGGGGCGTGCAGGTGCAGCACCACCTTCGCGGACGGGTGGCGCAGGTGCACCCGGGTGTGGATGGAGTGCCCCGTCTTGGGCGGACGTCCGGTGCCTTCGAGGGTATTGCCGTCCTCGTCCATCAGGATGATCGAGCTGGCGGTGATCCGCGAGAAGTGCAGCCCCTTTGGATTCATCAAGAACCGCCGCCCCGGCAGCATGACGGAGAAGTGGTTGCACACGCCCTCGTGCATGTCGAGGCGCTCCGCCATACGGAACGCCGCAGCAAGATCGACACGAGCCTCGATGGTCTCACGTTCGTTCGTTCGGCGCGTGGTCATCGCTGGTCATCCTATCGCATTGTGATATCAACTATTATGACACGATACACGAGTGGAGGAAATTGGCATGACGGAGCTGGACCGTCTGCGCGCCGATTGCGCGATCGCAGGCAAGCTGTGGAACAGGATGTTTTCCGGTCTTCTCCTGGCGACGCTGCGCAGCCACGGCGCCGACGTGCTCGATCGTCTCTGGGCAACGCTCCTGCGCAGCCACCAGGACAAGTATTTCGTTGCGGGTCTGCAGAAGCTCGGCATTGCCTCGGACACTCCCGCGCGCGCGGCGGCTAAGTATCACTATTTCAGCAACGCCCTCGGCGGCCTCGGCATGGAGTATATCGAGGAGTCGCCCAAGAAGGTATGGATCCGCTACCTCGCTCCGTCGTGGACCTATCCCGGCACCGCCCTGCATGCCCTCCCCTGGGGCATCCGCCGCACCGTTTTCTCGACTTGGCACCCGCGCAACGGCGAGCTGATCGGCAGCCTGCGCCTCGGTTGGGTCTGCACCAAGCTGATCGACGAAGGCGACCCCTACGATGAAGGCTACTTCATCGAGCACGACCACGACCTACCGCCCCATGAACGCGCCACGTTCGATCGCCCGGACACCACGCCGGAGTACGACCCGAAGCGCGCCCCGATTCTCGATCCCGAGGTCTGGCCGGAGCCCAGGCTGCTGCGCGCCAACCGCAACTACGCCGGCGAGTACATCCGCGACACCGTCGACCAGCTCTATCGGCTGCTCGGCCAGTCCAAGACGCACGACGTCATAGCCCACACCGCGCGCGTGCTGGCGAGCCAGTACATTCACGAACTGGCTGCCGACCTGAAGATCGATGCGTCGACCGCCGAAGGTCTCGCCCGGCTGCACGGCGAGCTGCATCGCACCTGCGGCGGCCGCTACGAGCTCGCCGCCGCCTCGTCGACGACGTGGCGCTTGACGCTCGAAGGCACACGCCCGTTCCCCGCTCCGACCGAGGAGCTGCGCTGCGCCCTGTTCGAATTCCAGATCAACAGCGGCCGCATTCTCAACGGCCACCTGCGCCTGACCCGCGAGCCGACCGCCACCGGCGAGCGCTGGACGATCGAGGACACCGGCCGCTGGCTGTGGTGATCACCCCCGCTTGGGACGGCGCCCGGACGCCTCGAGATCGAAGATGCCCGCGGTCTCCCGCGACAGGCTTTCCTTGCGGATGCGCTCGGTCGGCGTCTTGGGAAGGGCATCGACGTAGGCCACGTAGCGCGGGATCTGAAAGCGCGCCATGCGGCCTTCGCACCATTGGATGAAGTCGAGCGGCTCGAGCGTGCTGCCCGGCTTCAGGCGCAGGAAGATCTTGACGTCTTCGTCCGCCAGCTCGTTCGCCACCCCGACCACGGCACATTCCGCGACGTCGGGGTGTTCGTTCACGATCCGCTCGATCTCGAACGCGGTGATGTTCTCCCCCCGCCGCCGAATGCTGTCCTTCTTGCGGCCGGCGAAGAAGTAGTCGCCCTCGGCGTCGTACCAACCGATGTCGCCGGTCCTGAGCCACCCGTCGACCAGCGTCGCGGCCGTCGCCTCGGGATTGTTGAAGTAGCCCTTCATCAGCACGCCCGGCACGGTCTCGCGCACCCTGATCTCGCCGCGCTCGCCAGGCCCCAGCACGTTGCCGGCATCATCGACGATTGCAACCTCGAACCACGGCAGAACCTTGCCCACCGATCCGACCTTGCCCTCGAGATTCTGGGTCGTGAAGCTCGAGCACTCCGTCATGCCGTAGCACTCGCGGATACGTATGCCGAACCGCTCCTCGAACGCTTTCCAGATCGTCACCGGGCATCCCCCGCCCCACGCCATGCGCACGGGATGGTCGCGATCGTCCGGTCGCGGCGGCTCCTTGAGAAGCAGCGCCAGCACGCCACCGAGGAAATGGATGTGCGTCGCACCGAACGTGCGCACGTCGGCCCAGAACCGCGACACGCTGAACCGCTCCACGATCGCCAGCGTCGTCGCCTCCTCGATCGCGAGCACCAGCACCTCGCTGCCACCGATGTGGTAGAAGGGCTCCCACACGTAGAGCATGTCGCCCGGCTGCAGATCGGTCAGACGCGCAGCCCCGTGCGCACAGGTCCTCAGCATCTTGTCGGTGACCATGACGCCCTTCGGCAACCCGGTGGTGCCCGACGTGTAGCTGATCGTGATGACGTCATCGGGTTCGACCGGACACGGTGGCGCGTTGGCATCGGCATGGGCCCGCAGCGTCGCAAGATCCACACCATGGCCCGGGCGCTCGCGCCAGATCACCGTTTCGATAGCCGCCTCCGGCAGGAGCGGGTCGACGTACTCGCAGAATTGCCCATCGACGATCAGCGCGCGACCCTTCGAGTGCACAAGAATGAATTTGAGACCCTCGCCGCGCAGATGCACGTTGACCGGCACTTGGCAGGCCCCGAGCTTCAACAGGGCGAGGAACGTCACGATGTGATCGACGTGATTGGCCAGCATCACCGGCACCCGGTCACCGCGCTTGATGCCGAGGCCGGCAAGGGCGACGACCAGACGGTTCACCGCATCGGACAGCTCTCCGATCGTGATCTCGCGGCCGCCGAACCGGCAATACACGAAACCGGGCGCCTCCCGTGCACGCTTGTCGAGTTGCGCGCCGATGCTCAGATCGCTGTGGCCCCAGGGATTGACGAGGTGCTGCATGACCATTTTCTCTATTCAGGCGTGCCAGAGGGGAAAGATGCTGATAAGCGTATCTCGCTGCAATACTTGGGACCGCATCGCGGATCACCATGCTGCGCGCGGCTCGAGGCTGCCCAGGATGTATCCGCACTCATCATACCCCGGTCGGTGACCCGAAACTCTGGTCGAGCCATGCTCTGTTCCTGGGACTTGTCGTGCCATGTGGAGACGTCGCGCGCGCCGGCCTGGCCGAGGCCGCCGTGGCGCCGTGCGGCCGCACCGGCGAGGGCGCTGCCATGAACCTCAGACCCGAGCGGCCCTGGAGCGATGAACGCGAGGACGCCGCCTCGGCGCGCCGTTCGAGTCTGTTCGTCGGCTCGCTCGAAAAAGGCATGCAGGTCCTTCGCGCCTTCGATCGCGAGCGGCGCGTCATGGGGTTGAGCGAGATCGCGGAGGCGAGCGGCCTCGACAAGAGCTCCGTCCAGCGCTTCACATTCACGCTTCACGCGTTGGGATACCTGCGCAAGGACGAGTCGACGCGCAAGTACACGCTGTCCCCGCGCGTGCTCGAGCTTGGCTTCGCCTATCTCCAGACCGACAGCCTGGTCGAGTACGCAACGCCCCGCATGTATGAGGCGAACCGCCAGAGCGGAGAATCCGTCAACATCACCGAGCTTCTCGGCACCGAGGTCGTCTACGTGGCCCGTGCCCCCGGCCGCCACGTCATCTCCGTCGACATTTTTCTCGGCATGCGGATCCCCGCATATGCGTGTGCGCCCGGCCGCGCCATTCTCGCATTTCTCGACGAGGCAGCCGCCGCCGCCATCCTCGACCAATCGGAGCTGCGCAAGTTCACGCCCAAGACGATCACCAGCCGCTCCGGCCTGCTCCGCGAGCTTGCCCACATCAGATCGCGCGGCTACGCGATCGCCGAGGAGCAGTGCTACGAGGGCGAGATCTCCATCGCGGCGCCGATTTTCAACAGCACGAGGCAGCCGATCGCCGCGCTCAACATCTCCGTTCCCGATTCGCGATGGTCGGCAGAGCAGGTCGAGGACCAACTCGCCCCCATCGTGATCGAGGCCTCCCGCGGTATCTCCCCCACCCACTACGCGGCCGGCTCCCATCCGTGGTTCTACAGCCGTCGCTCGCCGAGCCCGCCCCCGGCCCGCAAGCCGGCGAAGCGCACGAGCACGCGGCGTTCGAGCTGAGCGCTCACGTCTTCATGAGGGTATGGCTCTGTTCCCGCATGAACTGCGGCAGGTAGTGCGGGCCGAATCCGTTGCGCCCCGTGAGGCCCGAGTTCTTCCAGCCGCCGAACGTCTGGATGCCGGGCCAGGCGCCGGTGGTCGCTCCGCTGCGCCGATTGGCGTAGAGAACGCCGGCTTCTGCCTGATCGAGAAACAGCTCCAGGTCCGCCTTGTCGCGGCCGTAGAACCCGGCGCACAGGCCGTAGTGCACCGCATTGCCTCGCTTCAGCGCGTCCCCGAGCTTGGAAAAGCGCTGCAGGCTGAGGTAGGGCAGGAACAGCTCGTTCCGGACCTGCCCGTGATCCGGCGGCAGTCCATCGACGATCAGCGGCTGCACGTAGATCCCGCGATCGAAGGGTGACGCGGCGAGACGCGCGCCGCCGAACACCACATTGCCGTCCTTGCGCGCCTCGCGGACCGCCGCATCGTAGCGCTGGCCGGCGGCCTCGTCGATCAGCGGCCCGACGAACGTGTCGCGATCCTCCGGATTGCCCACCTTCATCTTGGCCGTCTTGTCGCGCAGCATCGCCACCAGGTCCGCGTAAATGCTGTCCTCGATGTAGGCGACCTCGCAGGAGCTGCACTTCTGTCCCTGCAGGCCGAATGCCGAGCGCGCCAGCCCTTCCGCTGCAACATCGAGATCGGCGCTCTTGGTGACATAGGCAGGGTTCTTGCCGCCCATCTCTGCAATCACCGGGCGCACCCACGGACCGGAAGTGAGCTTGGCGTGGATCGCCCGCCCGGCCGCCGTCGAACCGGTGAACGCTGCGCCGTCGATGTCCGACGCGATCAGCGCCTGTCCGGTTTCGTCGCCGCCGCAGACCAGGTTCAGCGCGCCCTTCGGCAGCCCCGCCTCGAGGAAGCAGCGCACCACGATCGACGCCGTCAGCGCCGCTCCCGCGCTCGGCTTGTAAACCACCGTGTTGCCCGTGATCAGGGCCGAGGAAATCATGTTGATCGGCACGGCGATCGGGAAGTTGAACGGCCCGATCACGCCGAACACGCCGATCGGACGCAGCCGCGTGCTGGTCGCTTCCCCAGGCGCACCCGCCGCCAGCGTTCGATGATAGCCCTCGTTCTTGCGCATCTCCTCCGCGTAGAACGGGATAATGTCGAGCGCCTCCTCGGCTTCGCCGATCGCCTCGAAGCGCGATTTGCCGACTTCGAGCAGTGCCGCGATCCCGAGGTCATACTTGATCGCAGCGAGGCGCGCGCATGCGTCCTCCATGATGCGCACCCGCTCCGTCCAGGGCGTATGTGCCCACCCCGGGAAGGCTGCCCGCGCCGCCGCGACCGCTTTCCGGACCGTCTCCGGCGAGGCCTCATGGCAGGTCGCCAGAACCAGCTTCGAGTCGATCGGGCTGCGGATCTCGTACGTCTTGTCGCCGGTCTCGGGCTTGCCGCCGACGATGTTCGCGATCTCCTGGCCGACCTTCGCCCGGTAGGCCGGAATGGCCCGGTCGAGCATCGCGTGGAGGCCCGTGAAGTCGGCTCCGATATTGGTGTACGTGACCCTGGGGTATGCGTCGTGACCCTGCATCGGCGTGGCTCCCGTCTCGACCCTGCGCGCGAACCCGAGGACGATACTACCTGACGTCCCTCGCGTACATGGTGATATTGCAATACGATACACTCTATTGTAATGAGCTACGACACCCCGGGCAAGGCCTCCGCCGTCGGAGACTGGGGCGAGGATTCTTCACATGCCGACCGGGGTTCTGTCCGACACGTTCAAGACCGAGCCCTACTGGACCGACGGCCTTCCTCCTTTCGAGGCCTCCAAGGCATCGGCCGGCCAACTCGACGTCGCCGTCATTGGCGGCGGATTCGCGGGTCTCTCTTCCGCGCTGACGCTGGCTCGCGCCGGCATGGCCGTCACGGTCTTCGAGGCAGCGACCATCGGCACCGGAGCGGCCGCTCGCGCCGCCGGCTCGCTGAGCCACGTGCCGAAGGCCGGTCTCGCCGACCTCACGTCCCTCTACGGCCGCGACACCGCCCTCGCCGTCTATCGGGAGGCTCGCCAGGCCCGCGAGTACGTCGAGCGGGTGATCCGTGACAATCAGATCGCGTGCAACCTGCGCTCCTGCGATCGCTTCATCGCGGCGCACTCCGCCCGTGCGCACGACCGCCAGCGCGCGACGCTCCAAGGCCTGCGCGCAACCTGGGGTAAAGTGGACCTCATACCCCGCGAGGAGCAGCGCCGGTTGATCGGCTCGGACTCATTCTTCGGTGGCATCAAGCTCGCCAATTCAGCAACCCTCCAGCCGGCCATGTTCCAACTGGGTCTCGCCAAGACGGTACTCGCCGCCGGCGCGACCATCCTGCAGAACGCCCGCGTGCTCGAGGTCCATCGCAAGCCGACGGGGTTCGAGATCGTCACCGCGGGCGGCACCTACCGCGCCAGCCACGTGATCCTTGCGACCAATGCCGATACCGGTCTCGGGCCATCGCGCTTTCGCGCGCTCGCCCGCCGCGTCATGGTCGTCCCGGCGTTTGCGCTCGCCACCGAGGTGCTTCCCCCCGACCAAATCGCCCGCATCCTGCCGATTGCCGGCCCCGTCTCCGACACCTACAAGATCATCCACTACATCGCGCCGAGCGAGGATGGACGCCGCCTCATCATCTCGGCGCGTGCCGGCCGCGCCGAGGGCGGCCTGCACAACAAGGCGGCCCGTATGCTCGCCTACTTCGCCGAGCGCTTCCCCGACCTCGCTGGCGTCAGGGTCTCACACTGCTGGTCGGGCCGGTTCACGGTTTCGGCCGACTGGGTGCCTCACGTCGGCGTCGACGACGGCATCCACTACGTGCTCGGCTGCTGCGGTACCGGTATCCCGACCTCGACCTATCTTGGCCACAAGATTGCGGGCAAGATCCTCCGGCATCCCGACGCTCCCACCGCCTTCGAGCGCCCGCTGCCGGCGCTTCCATTCTTCGGCGCCGGCGAGATGCTGTTGCCTCTCGCCGTCAGAGCCTACACCTTGCGCGATAGACTGTTCCGCTAATCCACCACGAGGGCCAATGAGAACGCTCAGCCGCGACGAGGTGTACGGCCTCGCCATTCCGAATGCCGATCTGATGGCTGCGATGGAGGACACCATCCGCTCCAGCCGCGCCGGCGAGATCGTCTGGCGCCCCAAGTCGACCATCGCCCAGCCCGACGGCGCCTTCTTCCTGTGCAGCATGGCGTGCGCCCCCAAGCGCAACATCGCGGTCTATCACGCCGTCGCCGGTCTGCCCGCCGGGCACTACGATCCCGGCGCGCCGCACTACTACACCTATCAATTCGTCACCAACTACAGCACCGGCCACCCCATCGCTCTCGTCGACGGCACTCTGACGGCCAACATGCTGCCGGCGGTCATCACCGCGCTCGGCGCCCGCTATCTGGCCCGCCCGAACAGCCGCATCGCCACCTTCGTGGGCGCCGGCATCCAGGCCGACGTCAATCTGTCGACCCTGCGGATGGAGTTCCCCATCGACGAGGTGCGCATTGTCACCCGCACCGCCGCCACCGCCGAGCGCTTTGCCGCCCATGTTCGCGCGCAGGGCCTGACGCCCCGCATCATCACCGCACCGAAGGACGCGGTGACGGGCGCCGACATCATCGTCACGTCGGTTCCGAGCCATCCGAGCCTGAAGCCGTTCCTCGATCCGGCCTGGGTCTCGCCCGGCGCCTACGTGAGCACCGTCGATGTTGGACGGAGCTGGATGGATGGCTTCGACAGGTTCGACCGCGTCGTCACCGACGATCGCGCCCAGGCCGTCGCCCAGCAAGCCGATGGCCGCATGCGCTATGCCGGCGCGTTCGACAGCGAGTTGGCCGACCTCATCACCGCCACGCGCCCGCCGCGCCGCAGCGATGCCGAACGGACCGTGCTGATCCACCCCGGCTACGTCGTTGGCACGCTCGCGATCACGTCGCTCATTCTCATGCGGGCCGGCATCAAGGTCCGCTGATTTCGAGTGCTTCCGGAAAAGTGTGAAGCGGTTTTCCGATAAGAAGCACGACAAAGCAAAGACCTAGGGTCGTTCCGCGCTTCAACGAAGAGCGGAACGACCCTAGGACCTTGCCGCCGGCCAGGCTCGCGGGGCCTTTAGCCCCGGCCTTTGGCCGCGCGGCGACGCGCGCGTTCCTCGAAGAACAGGCGCATGGTCGCCTGCGGCTCGCCCGTGGCGAAGGCCTCGGACTGGATCGGCCCGCCGGCCGCCAGCGCGTCTTCGTAGGCCGCCTTGGACATCTCGTTGAGCCGCCGCTTGGTGAGGCGCATCGCCACCTGCGGTTTGGCGGCGAGCTGCTCGGCCAGCTCCAGTGCCTTGGGCATCACGTCCTCGCGGCGCGGCACGAGATAGTGGAGAAGCCCGATGGCGTGCGACTCCGCGCCGTCGATCATCCGCCCGGTCAGCGTCAGCTCGGTGGTCCGCGAGATGCCGAGCCGCTCGTTCATCAGCATCGGTCCGAGCACACTCGGAATGCCTGAATTGATCTCGGGCTGCCCCATGCGCGAACCCGGATACCCCACGCGGACGTCGGCCTGCAACACGAACTGGAACGCCGACCCCGCCGCCACGCCATTCAGGGCCGCGACGCAGGGCTTTTCCAGCTTGCGCAGCGAGTCATAGAAGCGCCGCCACGTCTTGAACCACTCCGCGCCGTCTGTCCCGCCCTTGATCTTCTGCGTCTCGTCGAGGTCCTGCCCTGCCGAAAACGCGCGATCACCGGCACCGGTCAGGATGACGGCGCGCACCTTGGGGTCCTTGTTCCAAGTCTCGAGATGCGTGCTGACTTCGGCACGCATCGGCGTATCCCACGCATTGAGCTTTGCGGGCCGATTGAGCGTGAGCGTTGCCACGCCGTTCTTGATCTGGGTCAGCACCGCGTCCGTCATCAGCCGTCTCCTTGTGTGCGGACGTTGCGATCCCCGTCCGAAAGTGAAAGCGAGTACATAACCGCAGGCTCGGACTGTCAACGCCGTAAGAGCGCGCGAATCCGCACGCCCGTCATGCGACAGCAGGGCCGCTTGATCTTGCTCCGTGCGCGGATCGCGAGCGGCCTGGTTAACCGGCCGACTTCGCGAGCAGGCGATCTCTGAGTCGCGCCATTTCGCCGAACACCGCGTCGAGATCGCCTACGTCGAATCCCGCCGCAAGACTCGGGCTGTAGGCAGCAAGACGATCGCACAGCACGCCGGTGTAGCGCGCACGTCCATCGTCGACGATCAATCCGTTGCGCTCCTCAAATGCGGCGTTCCAGCCAACCGCCTCGTCCTGCGAGATCCCAGTCGGAAGATCGAGCCCGAGAGCCCCGCCCTCGAGCCTCACCGGATAGCCGCCCGGCAATCCGAGCGGCCCCGGCGCATGGCCGACCCACGGCACACCGGCCGCCATCGCCAGCATCATCGGCACGCCGCTCGCGCCCGAGATGTCGATAACCGGCTCCGGCGTAAGCTGCACATGTTGGAAGCGCGCAGCGACATCGTCGATCTCCACGTCGTCGATCCACACCCGAGGAACCGGCCCGTTGCGGTCGCCGGGCGGGCGGCGAAACATGCCGATCGTCTGATAGTGGGCGAGCACCTTGAGCGCGCGCCCCTTTGCCGGATCGAGCTCGCCCGCAAACGCGTTCGACAAGATCGACACGTTGCCCATCCCCGATGTGATCGGCAGGCCGAGCGCGGCGATGAGCCCGTTCACGACATCCGCGTAGCAGCAGTTGATGAAGTGGGCCCGATGCCCGGTCAGAGCCAGTCCGCGCGCCACCCGGCTCGACAGCAGCGCCTGAAACACGGCCGTCGTGCTGAGTCCGCCGTCCGCCACCAGCTTCGACCACGCGTTGCCGCGCGCGGCGATCACCGCCCCGCCTTGCGCGGACGCGGCCTGCACGATCACGGCCGGTTTTACGGCATCGATCACGTCGGCCGCGGCCTCCGCGGTTGCCACATCGGCAACGCGCGTGGCAATCCGTACCGGTCGACCGAACATCGCGGCCCGCGCGTGCCCCGCTGTCCTAAGCCACGCAAGGCGGTCGGACTGCCGGCCCGCCACCGTGACGGTCACGGCGCCTTGTGCCGTGGCGGCGATGTCGAAAAGAATGCGGGCCGCGAAGCTGCCCGTCCCGAAAAGAAGAATATCCGCTGGCTCGCCCATCCGCTGCGCCCGTATGACCCGATGTCGGGCGAGCTTGGCGCGCAGCCTTCAATCGAGCAAGCGGCATTCCATCCACCGCACGGAAGCGATGGCTCGAGGTTAGCGGGTGATGCCGTCAGACCGGTCGTCCGCCGCCCCGTTCGGAGCCACCGGAGTTCTTGTCGGAATAGCCGGCAACGGACGACCGGGCAATCACGCGCAACTGGTCGAGGACATCGCGTTCCTCCGACTGCGCATTACCTGGGCCGACCACCCGCTCCAACCCGTCGACAAGCTCTTCGATGGCGCCCACCGAAGGCGTGAGCAGGAGGCCATCGAAAGCCGCATCGACACGGGCATTGGCAGCCTTGAATGCGTCTTCCTCCGCCGCCGTTTGAATCTTCTGGCGCATCCTGCTGCCGATCTGATCGACCTTCTCGCGACGCTCCTCGTACAAGGCGCTCAGGTAGTCCCGCAGGCTGTCGTTCCGGTCGCCGAGATGCTGCAGCGCGCCCCACGCGGCGTTGCCGTCCTCGCGCACGTTCGCATCGAATAGCTGCGGCGCCGCCTCCAGACCCGGCCCGATGCCCGCGACCAGCTCGGCGACATAGCGCGAGATCAGCGCCTCGTGGTCCGCCTCGGCCGATGGCAGATCCTTTTTCGGACCGGCAAGAGCGGAGTGCCGGACGCCCTTGATGGCTCCCCTGCCGCCCAGCACCCCGCCGTACATTTCGCGGCGACCGTCCCGGCTGGGCAGTTGCGGCAAGCCGAGGCGCGGCATTTCGGCCGCCACATACGCGATGGTGCGATAGAGCTCCTTGTGCACGTAGTAGCGATCGTCCTCGCCGGCTCGCGAGTCCCGCGCCACATAGTTCAGCACCGAGCCCGCGCCGAGCGTCTTGCGCACGATCGGCTGATCCGGCGCCGGCACCTGCCCCATGTTGACCTCGGCCGAGAAGCCGTTCTGCTCGGTGATGGGATGCATGTGCTGCAGCACCACCTCCGCGTTGTCGCCGACGTGCGGCTGCAGCGCGACCACGATCAATTTTTTCAACTCGGCAAGCTGGCCGTGCCGCTCGTCCGCGTCGAAGGCGTCCTTGGCGGCGACCGAAAGGAATTCGAACAGCTCCGAGCGCACCAGATAACGCTCCGGGCGGTCAGGATCGCGCGCCACCGCGCCGATCGTTGCTCCAGCGTTGAGCACCTTGAGCACCCGTCGCTTCCACGGCGTCTCCCCGAACGGGATGATCACCTCGCCGGTGAACCCGTTCTCCGGCGTGATCGGATGGAGCGCCTCGAGCACCGCCGTCGCCGTCTCGAACGTGTCGGGGAGCAGCGCGTTGGCGATGATCGCCTCGAGCTGATGGGCATTGCGCGCCTTGCTGCTGGGCACGTCCGAGAGCGGCGAGCGCACCGCGTTCGCACCGAACAGCCCGGCCATGAACACCAGCGCGTCGACGCCGACCGCGAGAATGAGCGCGAGATAGGCCAGGCGATTTCCGTCGAGAAACGCGTTGATGCTGACGACGAAGGGATGCGCCTTGTCGTCCCGGTTCATCTCGATCGCCTGCAGCCTGCCGCCGATCGCCCCCGCTTCAGCGCTGGTCAGGGCGGAATCCTGCAGGCACTTGCGCCCGAACGACAGCAGGGCATCGGTGCTGGCTCCTTGCGGCAACCGGTCGCCGCCGGCGCAAGCCTGATGGAACGCAATGAGACCCGCATTGAGCGCGAACACACGTGCCGCGGCCTCCGCCACCTGCTTGGGGTCGCAATCGATGGCACGCACCTTGTCCTTGGTCGCCGGTGTGCTCGACATCGCGTTGAGCAGGTGGCCGCACTGCTGCTGCAGGCCGCCGAGTCGCTCGACGTCCGGCTGCTGCCGGAAGGCGGCTCGCGCCCGTTCGAAGGCAGGCAGCACGCGCGCCGGGTCGAGCTTCAGACCGCCCTCGTCGCTTGCCGACGTCTGCGCCGCCTTGATCCGGGTCTCCGCCGTCTCGGCCTCGCCCTTGAGCTTGGCGAGATCGCCGTCGAGCGTCGACAGCTCGCGTTCGATCTGCGCGATGCGGCTCTCGACCCCGGTTAGCCGCTTCTGCGCGTCCTTGGTGCGCTCCTCCTTGATCTTGTGCTCGTCCCTCAGACGCTCGAGCTCGCTCATGCGCTGGCGATAGATCGGCCCGCGGCCCTGCTTGAGCGTGCCTTCCACGCCGCGGTCCTCGGCCAGCGCCTCGATCCGCTTGGCGTCGACCTCCTTGGCCTTCGCGTCGAGCTCCGACTTGTGCTGAGCGTACTCCGCGGCGAGCCCGGGCCGCTCGGCCTTGATCCGCGCCAGCTCCTCGACGAGAGACGTCTTGCGGCCTGCGAGCCCGGCCTGTCCGCTTTGTGCGGTGCTGATGCGCTCCTGCTGCGCGCGGATCGCGATCTGCCGCTCCTCGATCAGCCGCACGTAGTACTGCTCGATCTCGCGTTGCGCGCTCTGCGCGCTCTGGGCAAGACTGGAGAGTTGCGTATCGTAGCTCTGCCAGCCGCTCGATTGAAACAGCGCCTCCGCCTCTTCGATCTGCCGCTTCTGCGCGAGCGCGCCGGTGTCCGCGACAATGCCGCCGATCTGGTTGAGCGTGCGGTTCTCTGCCGCCCGCACGCGCTGGTCTTTCGGGAAGATCGCGTTGAAGTGGGAATCGAACGAGAAGAAGACGGATGCCGCCATCGTCGCCAGGAACATTACCCACAGGACGAGGTTGCGCGCGATGATCCGGGCGCTTTGAACGTAGGGCGTCGCAATATCCCCGCCGCGCCGGAAGTTGAAGGCCATGATCGCGAGCAGAACCAGGCCGAGGCCGAAATAGGCGGACACGTCGGCGATCTTGGTCCAATCCGTCCGCACACCCGCACCGGTTCCGATGGTCATCGCCTCGGTGCGGCTGAGCACCCAGTAGAACACCAACCCGATCAGAGCGATGCCGAGCAGCAGCCCCATCGCGCCGCTGGCGAACAGCGCGCCGGCCGACCGGCGGCCGCCACCCGCTTGCTGGCTCATGCCCGTCGCGAAGCTCTCGCCGATCAGCCAGGCGACGATCAACATCACGCCTTGGATGCCGAACGCGATGAGCAGCGACAGAAGCGGAGCCGACGTGAAGTTCCTGAGGCCGTCGAAGGTCGTGTAGCCCGATGCCAGCGACAGCGCGATGGCCGTGCCCCCGAGCAGGGTGAGCTGCCAGTTCGAGAACAGCATCTCCTCGACCACCCGCCGGATGCGGCGGCCGATGCCGGAGAAGAACAGGATGGCCGAGCCGATCAGCGCAAAGGCGAGGAGGAGAGCGTTGCCGCCGCTCGGAAGCAGACCCGCTACGCCAGTGATCAGCTCCAGGCCGGCGTCGGCGCCCGCTTTCACGTCCATCAGCAGTCCCCGCTTCGTCAAGGGAGCGGCAGACCGCCCCGGCACACACACTATGCCATCTGCTATTTTACGAGCGCGCCCCGGCAGCCGTGAGGCGGGATTGAGGCAGCAGTTTGTGCACACCCTTCACCGTGGCACCGGCACGCGATCGAGCGACACCCGCGCCGATATGGGAATGCAGCTTCGGAGAAACAACCGGTCGGCGGCGCTGCGCCTCCTTAGACCGCTTCGAAGAGCGCAGCCTGGCCGAGCCCGCCGAGACCGCCCTGGACGGCTGCCCCGTAGCGCACGCCGTTCTGGCGCCCGCCCCGTGCCAGCGCCGTGAACAGTCGCGCGACGAGCACCGCGCCGGACGCGCCGAACGGATGGCCGCGCACGATCGCTCCGCCGTCGGGATTGAGGATCGCCTCGTCGATCCCGAGCGCGTCGGCCAGCGCGATCGCCTGCGCCGCGGAGCTTTCGCTCATCTCGACAACGCTCAGCGCCGATCGGTCGAAACCGTTGAGACGCCCGTAAAGTTTCTGCATGGCGGCGATCGGTGCCTCCGCCTCGTCCTCCACCGACACGCCGGTGCTGGCGCTGGCCACCAGCTTGAGCGCCGGCGGTTGTCCGAGCTCCAACCAGACCTCCTCGGAGACGATCACCGCGATGGCGGCACCATCATGCATCGCGCTGGTGTTGCCGGGCGTGAGCGTGCCCGACGGCGGCAAGAAGGGCGTCATGCGGGCGAGGTCCTCGAACGCCGGGTCGCCACCGCTCTGGTCGCGCGCCTCGTCCGGGTTGGATCGCATCGGCACGATCTCCCCGACGAACCGACGCGCCTCGCGCGCTTGCGCGGCCTTGAGATGGGACCGCAGCGCATACGCATCCTGGCGGCCACGATCGATCTTCCGGCGCCGGGCCAGCGCTTCGCCGGCTTCGAACGGCTGTTGCGCCTCGCCGCCATCCGCGCCATCCGCTTCGAGGCCGATGAAATGCGGACGCTGATAGAGGCTGCGAGGCTTGGCGATGCGCCACGGCGCGGTCGAGAGGCTTTCGACACCCCCGGCCACCATGACGCTCGCCTCGCCGAGGCCGACCGAGCGCGCCGCGGAAAGGATCGCTTCGAAACCCGAGCCGCATTGACGATCGATGGTCGAGGCAGCGGCATGCGCCGGCAGCCCCGCCACCAGCGCGATCAGCCGCGCCGGATTGCCCCCGGCCGTGGCATTGCCGAGCACGATCTCATCGACCCGATCCGGGGCAATCCTGGCATCGGCAAGCGCAGCCGTGACGACCGGAGCGGCCAGGTCTTCGACCCGGCGAACACGATGGAGGCCTCCGACCCGCCCCAGCGCTGTCCTCCGCGCCGAAACGATAAAGGCAGGCGCCATCGATTGTGGTGCCATTATGCGAACAATCCACCATCATCACCGGCCTTCGCCGGTGTTCACACACCCCATGTCGGAGCCCCTCGGTTCGAGGCCCCTATCCTCCACCCAGTGCCGTTCGACCACGCAAAATTGGCGAAACGGCGACGTCTGAGGGAGGCCGCCGGAGTCTGCGCTGTTGAGTGGGCGCAAAGGTGATGTGCGCGGCACCTCCCCTGTGATAGTGTTACAGTATGTCGATGATCCCCTCTTCGAAACGTTCGGCGGCGCGCGCGGCGGCCTTTCCGGACGCCGGACACAATCATGCGGCCTGCCTGAGCGATGCCCTCGATCGCGCCAAATCAGCGTTTGACGCCAAAGGCCTGCGGCTGACCACCTTGCGCCAGCACGTGTTTGAGGAGATCGCGGCATCGCACCACGCGGTCGGTGCCTACGACGTCCTCGCCCGGCTGGCCGAGAAAGGCCAGCGGCTGGCGCCGATCTCGGTCTATCGCGCCCTCGATGCCCTGCTCGAGGCCGGCATCATCCACCGTCTCGAAAGCAAGAACGCGTTCTTTGCCTGCCACTCGCGCCATCCGGGCGACCGCGAGCAGCTCGTGCTGGCCTGTGACACCTGCAGCCGGGTCGCCGAAGTCCCCGGCGACGCCGTCTTTGCTGCAATCGATGTTGCGGCCGCCGGCGTCCAGTTCCGCACCAGCCGCCGCGTCACGGAAGTGACCGGCCTTTGCGCCGATTGCCAGCGTCGAGGCTGAGGCGGGAGCGCCGGCACGATGACACGCAACGCGCCTGCGCCGATAGCCGGCGGACCTCACACGCACGAGGGGCACCACCATGTCCACTCGGGCGCGTGCAACCACGATCATGCCCATCATCGGCACGCGCCCACGCCGTTCCTGAGCGACGCCCTGATCTCCGCGCGCGGCCTGCAGTTTTCCCGCGGCGGGCGCGCTATCCTCGAGCACATCGATCTCGATATCAGCAAGGGCGAGATCGTCACCCTGATCGGGCCGAACGGCGCCGGTAAGACCACGCTGGTCCGCCTGATCCTCGGCATCGCCACCCCTGATGGCGGCGAGATCCGCAAGCGGCCGAACCTCAGGATCGGCTACGTTCCTCAGCGGTTCGATCGCGATCGCGCGATTCCGCTGACCGTGGAACGGTTCCTCACCCTGGGCGCGCCGCCGGGCGCCGAACGGATCGAAGCCGCGCTGGCCGAGGTCGGAGCCTCCGGTGTCCGGCAGCGACAGGTCTACGACCTTTCAGGCGGCGAGCTCCAGCGTGTCGTGCTCGCCCGCGCCATCCTGCGCGATCCCGACCTGCTGGTGCTCGACGAGCCGGTGCGCGGCGTCGACTACACGGGTGAGGCGGAGCTTTACACGTTGATCGGCCAGCTCCGCACCCGACGCGGCCTCGGCGTTCTGCTGGTATCGCACGATCTGCACATCGTGATGGGCCAGAGCGACCGCGTCGTCTGCGTCAACCGGCACGTCTGCTGCTCGGGCGTGCCCGAGAGCGTGGCGCGCGATCCCGAGTACGCGCGGCTGTTCGGCGCACACGCCGCCTCGGCCTTTGCCCTCTACAGTCATCATCACGACCATCGCCACGATCTGGCCGGCGAGCCGCACCCCGCGGCAGGATCGGCCCGCCCGGGCGAGGGAGCCGGCGCCTGATGGAACCCTTTCTCCTGCGCGCGCTCGCGGCCGGCCTGGGCCTCGCCGTCGTCTCGGCACCGCTCGGCTGCTTCGTCGTCTGGCAGCGCATGGCCTACTTCGGCGAGACCATCGCCCAGGCGAGCCTGATCGGCATCGCGCTGGGCCTTGCCTTCAGTCTCGATCTCACCGCCTCCGCGCTCGCGGTCGCAGCGCTCGTCGCCGTCCTGCTGCTGATGATCTCGCGCCAGCGGCTGCTCCCGCTCGACTCGATCCTGGGCCTGCTCGCCCATGCCGCGCTGGCGCTCGGCGTCATCGCGACCGCGCTCGCCGGCGGCCCGCAGGTCGACCTGATGGGCTATCTGTTCGGCGACATTTTTGCCGTGACCCCCGCCGATCTGGCCTGGGTCGGCCTGGGCGGCCTGGTCGTGCTGGCGACCTTGGCCTGGCTCTGGCAGCCGCTGCTGTCGATGGCCGTGCACGATGAGCTGGCCGCCGCCGAGGGCATCCATCGCGAGCGCATCCAGGCGATCTTCGTGATCGTGCTGGCGCTGGCCATCGCCGTCGCCATGAAGGTCGTCGGCATCCTGCTTGCCGTCGCCTTTCTGATCATGCCGGCCGCCGCCGCCCGCCCGTTGAGCGCCACCCCGGAGCGCATGGCCATCCTCGCCGCCGTCATCGCCGCCGCCGGGGTGGTCGGGGGGCTCGCCCTGTCGTTCCGCCTCGATGTGCCGGGCGGGCCGGCCATCGTCGTGGTCCTCGCGGCCATCGCCACCCTGTCGCTGCTGAGCGCCGTCGCTCGGCGGGCGCGATGAGCGGCAGGGCCATATTTCCGGTCCAGGCGCCGCGCGGCGTCCCGTACCCTAGCCAAACCTGCTGCACTGCAGTACCAAGCCCTATTCGGACAGGCATCCGAGGAGCGGTGATCCAATGACGGAGCTCGAGAGCCCCCGGCGTGCGTCGGTGGCTGTGTCCGTCGGCGGCGTCACTGTCGGGGGCACTGCCCCGGTCGTGGTGCAGTCCATGACCAACACGGACACCGCCGACGTCGAGGCCACCGCCCGCCAGGTCGCGGTCCTGGCGCAAGCCGGCTCCGAGATCGTCCGCATCACGGTCGACCGCGACGAGGCCGCCAAGGCCGTCCCCCACATCCGCGACCGGCTGGCCAGGATGGGCACTCGCGTGCCGCTCGTCGGCGACTTCCACTACAACGGCCACATCCTGCTGGCCGAGCATCCGGCCTGCGCCGAGGCGCTCGACAAGTACCGCATCAATCCCGGCAATGTCGGCTTCAAGGACAAGAAGGACCGCCAGTATTCGGCGATCATCGACATCGCTCTCAAGTGGAAGAAGCCGGTCCGCATCGGCGTCAACTGGGGCAGCCTCGACCAAGAGCTGCTGACCCACCTGATGGACGAGAACGCGAAGGCCGCAACGCCGATGAGCGCGCGCGCCGTCGTCCACGAGGCGATCGTCCAATCGGGCCTGCTGTCGGCCGCCCGCGCCGAAGCGCTCGGGATGGGGCCCGAGCACATCATCCTCTCGGCCAAGGTGTCCGCGGTCCAGGACCTCGTCGCGGTCTACACCAAGCTCGCCGCCCGCTGCCGCTACGCGCTGCACTTGGGGCTGACCGAAGCCGGCATGGGATCGAAGGGCATCGTCGCCTCCTCGGCCGCCATGGCGATCCTGCTTCAGCAGGGCATCGGCGATACCATCCGCTTCTCGCTGACCCCCGAGCCGCGCGGCGATCGCACGCTGGAGGTGCGCGCCGCCCAGGAGCTGCTCCAGAGCATGGGCATGCGCGCCTTCGTGCCAGTGGTTGCAGCCTGCCCCGGATGCGGCCGCACCACCTCGACGGTGTTCCAGGAGCTCGCCAACGACGTGCAATCGATGATCCGCGAGCGCATGCCGGAATGGCGGCAGAGGTATCCCGGCGTCGAGGGCCTCAAGCTCGCGGTCATGGGCTGCATCGTCAACGGCCCGGGCGAATCCAAGCACGCCGACATCGGCATCTCCCTGCCCGGCACCGGCGAGCAGCCGGCCGCCCCCGTGTTCATCGACGGCAAGAAGGCGGTGGTCCTGCGCGGACCCCGGATCGCCGAGGAATTCAAGACGATCGTCGAAGACTATATCGAGAAGCGCTACGGCACCGCTGCCGTGCCGACGTCGTCCGCCGTTACCTGACCGCCGCCGCGGCCATCGCTGGATCGCGGGCCCGGTCGAGGAAGGCCTGAGGCACGATCAGCTTGAGCGACGGCCCACCGACCTCGATGTCCAGCGGCGTCGTACCGAACGGGTCGCCGTCGATCTCGGCCGCCACCGGTTCCGCCGCCGCGATGGCAAGCCGCGTGCACGGGACGATCTCCACATCCGCCGTCCGATGGAGCCGGCCCGCCGCAAGCGCCATCAGGCCCCGCAGCCGCGCCACCGGATCGCGGGCCTTGAACAGGATGGCGAACAGGCCCGATCGCAGCAGCGTGGCGTCCGGCGCGACGACGAACGAGCCGGCATAGTGCTTGGCGTTGGCGGCGATCACCCAGCCGGCGGTGGTCCGGCGGCCATCGATGATCACATCCAGCGTCGGAATCGTGCGGGCCAGAGCCTTGAGGATCGGCCAGCCGTACGCCGCCTTGCCGACCCGGCGCTTCAGCCCTGTGTTGAGATGGTTGAGAACGTCCCCGTCGAAACCGACGCCCGCCATCAGGAAGAACGGCTCGCCGTTGGCACGCGCCCCCACGATCTCGACCTGCGGCCCCCCCATCAGCATGTCGGCCAGCGCACCCGCCTCGCGCGGCGCACCGATCTCGTGCGCCAGCACGTTGCCGGTGCCGAGCGGCAGCACGCCAAGCGCGATGCCCCGCTCCGAGAGCACCGGCGCAAGGGCGCGCACCGTGCCGTCTCCACCCGCCGCGATCACGGCGTCGTACGGGCCGCAGGCCGAGACCAGCTCCACCGCGGCAGCTCTGTGCGGCGTCTCCCTGCACTCGACCGACGCACCGCGACCCGTCAGGGCCCCGACCACCTCGGCCATCGTGCGCCGCCCGTTTCGGCCAGCCGTCGGATTGTTGATGATCAGAAAATGCCGACGCATCGGACGAAAGACCTTCTCACGCCTGCAGGCGGAGCGCCGGCGGGCCGCCTCAATAGCGCTCCCTGCCGGGTGGCGTCCAGCATCATGCGCCGGCGGCAGCCCAACGGACGCACCGCTCGCGATGTCAATGCCGTCGCTGACTGACGAAACGCGCCGCCTCGCGCAACCCGTCCGCGCGGCTGCCGAAGGCATCGAGCGTGGAAATCGCCTCCGCCTCGACGGCGATCATCTCGCTGCGGGCGGCCTCGATCCCGAGCAGGGAGACCAAAGTGGCCTTTCCCGCCGACGCATCCTTCGCAACCGCCTTTCCCACGGTGCCGGCATCGCCGGTCGCATCCAGCAGATCGTCCGCGATCTGGAAGGCGAAGCCCAGGCACTCTCCGAACCGGCGCAGCCGCGCCTGGTCTGGCGGCGAGGCCCGGCCCAGCACCGCCCCGGCCTCGCAGGCGAACCGGATGAGCCTCCCGGTCTTCAGCGCCTGCAGGTGACGGATATCCGCCGCGCGGGGTTGCGGCGGCTCCTTGCGCCGTTCGGCGGCGAGGTCGAGATACTGCCCGCCGACCATGCCCGCCGCGCCGGCCGCCTCCGCCAGTGCACCGACCAGGGCCAGCTTGACCTCGGCATCGCAGATCAGCGGCGATCCCGCCAGCATCCCGAACGTCATCGTCAGCAGTCCGTCGCCCGCCAGGATCGCCGTCCACTCGTCGAAGGCTGCCCACACCGTCGGCCGCCCCCGCCGCAGCGTATCGTTGTCCATCGCCGGCAGGTCGTCGTGAACCAGCGAATAGCAGTGGAGGCTTTCCAGCGCCGCCGCCACGGTGACGGCGCTGGCGGTATCCACGTCGAAAAGCTGGGCCGTCTCGATGACGAGGAAAGGCCGCAGCCGCTTGCCACCGGCCAGCGTCGCATGCGCCATCGCCTCCACGAGGCGCTGTGGCACGGCGGACAGGCCGGCGAGCTCGAGCCTCAGGCGGTCCTCGGTTAACCGGGCCGCGCGCTCGAGCTTGTTTTCGAAGGTCATCGCGCTTTTCTCTGCGTTGAATATGGGCGCGCGCCTGTGCAACCTGTCTCGCGCCCGCCCATCTACCCCTATAACGTCGCTCGGCCAAACGGCAGCCTACAATGCATTCCACACTGGCATCATGAGACCCATCGACCTGCGTGCACCCCGGCCCAGAGACGACGTGGCGCACCACGCGATGCGCTGCCTATCCATCGCGGCGATCGGTGGCACCAAGGTGCTCGCGATCGGCGGGCTCGCGTTCGCGGCGGCCGTGGGAGCACTTCTGCTGTTCTTCCGGTTTGTCGACCCGCCGGGGTCGATGCTGATGCTCGGCCAGAGCCTGTCCGGCGGCAGCGTCACCCAGCAGTGGGTGTCCCTGGACAAGATTTCGCCGCATCTCGTTCGGGCGGTCATCATGTCGGAGGACGGCAATTTCTGCCGCCACCGCGGTGTCGATCTCGCCGAAATGCGGGAGGCTCTGCAGCAATCCGTCCGTGAAGGCGACGACCTGGTGCGCGGCGCCAGCACTATTTCCATGCAGACCGCAAAAAACCTGTTCCTTTGGCCGGGGCGGACCTACCTGCGCAAGGCCCTCGAGATCAGCATTACGATCGGCATGGAGGTGCTCTGGCCGAAGCAGAGAATTCTCGAGGTTTATCTGAATATTGCCGAGTGGGGGCCGGGAGTATTCGGGGCCGAGGCCGCCGCCCGGTACCACTTTCGCAAACCGGCATCTCGCCTGGTCGAGCGGGAGGCGGCGTTGCTGGCCGCCGCCCTCCCCAATCCCATCGTGCGGTCCGCCGGCAAGGCAGGCCCCGGAACCCGCAGGCTGGCCCAGACCATCGAGGGGCGCATGCGCTCCATCGGCCGCCGCGACGATTGCATTTTGCGCCAGTCATAAGGCCCACTATCGGGGCCGGTCTTGAGGTCTGGCATTCCCCCGCGATTGACGCTATAAGCCCGCCCGATAGGGGCGTCGGCACGGGCTAGGTGGGCCGTGGCGACGCTTGTGCGTGAGTGCACGCGCGCTCGGACGAGAATACCGCCCCGCGCAGGACGTTGTTTGGAGATTGCTGGAATGGCCGTACCGAGGAAAAAAGTCTCACGGATGAAGCGCGGGAATCGCCGCTCGGCGGACGCGTTGAAGAACCCGACGTACATCGAGGACAAGGACAGCGGCGAGCGGCGACGGCCCCACCATGTCGACCTCAAGACCGGCAAGTATCGCGGCCGGCAGATCCTCGAGCCGAAGGCCGACAATTGACGGGACGAGCCGGCTGAGTGCACCGAGCCCCGCTTGGGCACTTTGCAGCCACATCACTGTCGCGCCCTCTCGGCACGGCACTCACGGGAGCTGAATGATGTCGCTTAGTGCCCTGCCGCTCATTGTCATCGCCTTCATCCTCTACAACGTCCTCGTCCTGTTCGGCGGCAGCGCCGGCCCTGAGCATGTGCTGAATGCCCAGGTGTTCAAGATGACGATGTTGAATGGCGCCCAGTGGGTCTTCACCTGGGGCGATCTCCTGATCCTGATCGTGCTCATCCTGCTCTTCATCGAGATCGTCAAATCGACCTACACGACGACATCGTCGATGGTCGATCACGGCCTGTCGATGCTGGTCTTCGTGGCCTGCCTTATCGAGTTCCTGATGGTCCGCCAGGCGGCCACGTCGGTGTTCTTCTTCATCACCGCCGCCTCGCTGATCGACGTTGTCGCGGGCTACACGATCGGCATTCGCGTGGCCAAGCGCGATCTGCAGATCGGCGGCGGCGAATAGACGGCCAGGCAGCGCCTGACGCAAGTCCGGGGCGGGCCAGGCCTTTCTGCCCACCTCGGCCACCTCGGGAGACGCGCCGCGTCCCCCTCCGCGCTGCTCCGAGGATTAGCCTCGGTTCTGCGAGAGCTTGTCGATCTTGTCTTGCATCTGGGCGAGCTGGCTCTTGAGCTCGGCAAGCTCGTCCCTGGGCGCCCCACCACCCGCGCCCGCAGCAGCACTGGCAGCCGGCGCCCCGGTCTCTCCGGGCTTCTTGGGGTCGCGCGCACCCGCCGCACCGCCGAACGGCGAGGTCCACATCTGCATCGCCTGCTCGAACATCGCCATGTTCTTGCGGATCTGGTCCTGCATCGCGTCGAACGCCGCCGCGCCGAACGGGTTCTGCCCGAAAACGTGCGCGAATTGCGCGCGGAACCGCTCCTGCTCCTTGACCAGCGTTTCCAGGCTCATTTGCAGATAGCTCGGCACCATCCGGCCGATGCTGTCGTCGTAAAAGCGAATGAGCTGGCGCAGAAACGGGATGGGCAGAAGCGTCTGCCCGCCCGAGCGTGATTCCTGCTCGACGATGATCTGCGTCAGCACCGCGTGGGTAAGATCATCGCCGGTTTTGGCGTCGAACACGACGAAATCGCGATCCGAGCGCACCATCGCCGCCAGATCCTCGAGCGTCACGTAGGTGCTCGTTTCAGTATTGTAGAGACGCCGATTGGCGTACTTCTTGATGACGACCGCTTCTTTTTTTTCGGACGGCTCTGCGGACTTGTGAAGCATCTCGGTCAAGGGGCTCGCCGTGAATTTCTTATTGCGATGCAGAAGGGTAACATAATGACGGCGGGCGGCACCAGGGCTTTGCACACAAATCGGTCAACGAGCCCCCAAGGCTGCGTCAATAGCCTTTAATTGCGGCGCTCCCACCCCACCTGCTAGGATTAATCGAGCGCCGGGCGTCGGTCATTTCGCCCTCCGGCGCCGGCCGCCAAGCCATTCATCAGGAGATGCGCCATGAGTGACGAGTCCTCGACCATCGTCATTGTCAGTGCTGCCCGCACGCCGGTTGGTTCCTTCAACGGGGCGTTGTCCTCCCTTCCGGCACATGAGCTGGGCAAGGCGGCCATCGAAGCCGCCCTCAAGCGCGCCGAGGTCAAGCCGTCCGAGGTCTCCGAAGTGGTGCTGGGTCAGGTCCTCGACGCCGGTGCCGGCCAGAACCCGGCTCGCCAGGCGGCAATCGCAGCCGGCATCCCGGTCGAAAGCCCAGCCTGGGGTATGAACCAGCTCTGCGGCTCGGGGCTGCGCGCCGTAGCTCTTGGCGCCCAGCAGATCCTCGACGGGTCCGCCACCATCGTCGTCGCCGGCGGCCAGGAGAGCATGAGCCAGGCGCCCCACTGCGCCCACATGCGCGAAGGCACCAAGATGGGTGACGTCAAGTTCATCGACACCATGATCAAGGACGGCCTGTGGGACGCCTTCAACGGCTACCACATGGGCAACACCGCCGAGAACGTCGCCCGCCAGTACCAGATCACCCGCGAGGAGCAGGATCGCTTTGCCGTCGGCTCGCAGAACAAGGCCGAGGCCGCCCGCAAGGCCGGCCGCTTCAAGGACGAGATCGCCCCCGTCACCGTGAAGACGCGCAAGGGCGAGGTCGTCGTCGCCGATGATGAGTACATCAAGGACGGCGTCACCTACGATTCGGTCGCCAAGCTGCGTCCCGCCTTCGACAAGGCCGGCAGCGTCACCGCCGCCAACGCCTCGGGCATCAACGACGGCGCCGCCGCCGTCGTGCTGATGACCGCCGCCGAAGCCAAGAAGCGCAAGCTCACCCCGTTGGCGCGCATCGTGTCCTGGGCCCATGCCGGCGTCGATCCGGCGATCATGGGCACCGGCCCCATCCCTGCCTCGAAAAAGGCGCTCGAGCGGGCCGGCTGGCAGGTCAAGGACCTCGACCTGATCGAGGCCAACGAGGCGTTTGCGGCGCAGGCCTGCGCCGTCAACAAGGGCCTCGGCTGGGACGCCGACAAGGTCAACGTGAACGGCGGCGCCATCGCGATCGGCCACCCGATCGGCGCCTCCGGCGCCCGCGTGCTCACCACGCTGCTCTACGAGATGCAGCGCCGCAAAGCCAAGAAGGGCCTCGCGACGCTGTGCATCGGCGGCGGCATGGGCGTCGCGATGTGCGTCGCACGCGACTGACGCTCGGGTATCGACGAAAACGAATTGGACGGCGCAAGCGGCCGCTGCCCTCGAGGCGGCGGCCGCTTCGAATTGACCCTCGTTAGACGTCCACGAAAATCCAACCATCCCGGGCAGAGACGCCGCAATGCAAGCCCCCGCGCCGAACCGGGCCGCGACCATCCAGGGCATGGGCGCCATCCTCCTGTGGGCGACGCTGGCGAGCCTCACCGCCCTGTCGGGCCCGATCCCCGCGCTCCAGCTCGCCGCCATGAGCTTTGCCCTAGCGAGCGCCGTCGGCGTCGCCTACGTTGTCTTCACCGGCCAATCGCTACGCACCTTGCGCACCGTTCCGCCGGGGGCCTGGGCGCTCGGCATCTACGGCTTGCTCGGCTATCACGCGAGCTACTTCTTCGCGGTCAAGTCGGCGCCTCCCGTTGAGGTGACGATCATCAACTACATGTGGCCGCTGTTGATCGTGCTGTTTTCCGCTCTGCTGCCGGCGGGCAAGGGCGGCGGTCCGCTGCGCTGGTGGCATGTCGCCGGCGCCGCATTGGGTTTTCTCGGAGCCGCGCTCATTCCGCTGGGCGCGGTCGATGCAATCGAGCTGTCCGGCAGCACCTGGGGCTACGCCGCCGCCATGCTCGCGGCCGTCATCTGGTCGAGCTACTCGGTGGCCTCGCGCCTGTTCGCCCACGTCCCGACCACCGCCGTCGCCGGAACGTGCGCCCTGACCGCCGTCGGTGCGCTGGTCCTGCATCTGGCGTTCGAGCGCACACTGTGGCCGCTGTCGGCCGGCCAGTGGCTGGTCGTGATCGCCTGCGGGCTGGGGCCCGTCGGGATCGCGTTCTTCCTGTGGGACGCCGGCGTCAAGCGCGGCAATTTGCGTCTGCTCGGTGCCGCCTCCTATGCCACGCCGCTGCTGGCGACGGTCCTGCTCGCCGTGCTGGGGCTGGGCCGCATCACGCTGGTAGTCGGCCTCGCCGCCCTCCTCGTGACCGGCGGCGCGCTGCTGGCTGCGATGGACACCTGGCGCAAGAGCACGACCGGGCGAGCACAACGCCCGCCCGAGAAAGCCTGCTAGTGGGCGTCTGGAAAAATTAGCGGACCCTAGCCCCGCAGCCGCGTCCGCACGATGCGCGGGAACTCATCCGCCGCCGCGCCGAAACCACCCTCGGCGCCGACCTGCTGCCGCGGCAGACCACCACCCACACCGGCTGCCGGCCGCGCCTCGCCCGGAAGCTCCGCGCTCCGCTGCCGACCGTCTTCCGGCCCCCACCAGCGATCACCGCGCCGCGGATCGGGCACAGGAACGGAGGGGAGCGGGGCCTGTTGGCGCACCGAACCGGCCGCCGGCTGCGCCCCACCGTACACGTGCGATTGTGCTTGCGGTTGGGCCTGAGCGGGACGCTGTGCAGGCATCTGCGACTGGCCGTTTCCGGCGAACCACGCATCGACCATGTCGAGCTCGTCCGAGGACAGGTTGAGCCCCTGCGAGCGGCAGCGCGCCACGACGAAATTGCGGAAGCGGCCGGCGAACAAATGGACCGTCGCGCCCTGCTCGAACCAGGGATCGGCCTCGCTCACCACCTCAAGCACGAACCGGACATCGTCCCGGCGGACCTCGACGCCGGCCTCCTTGGCGCGCGCGATGATGTTGGTCAGCGTCTGCGCACCCTGCAGGTGGTTTTCGTTGATCTCCTGCACCATCACGGAGAACAGCACACGGTAGTCGTGCGGCGACAGCGGCGGAGCCTGACAGGCATCGTAGATCCGCGTGATCGACTGCTGCATCTGGGCCGCATTGTCCACTTGCCGAGTGGTCGCCGGCGCCTGCAGCTCCGGCGCCCGCTGTGCAGCCGCCGGCTTCGGCGCGGTCTCCGGCATCATGTGTCGCGGCGCCGACATCGGCGGCTCGATCACCGGATCTGGCTGGGACGGGCGCATGGGGAACGCAGGCCGCATTCCGGCTACCGCGTGCTGCGGAATGATGGTCGTCTCGTTGAGCGGAGCGGCGGGCGCCGGCTTGAGCGCGATCCCGGCGTTGACCGGACGCTGAGCCGCGGCGGCCTGCGCCTCGATCGGCAGCCCGCGCCGCGCGTCATAGGCCAGATACGGCGGCTGATCGGTCAGCCGGATATCCTGCGGCAGGGTCTGGACCAGGAGCTCGCGGAAGCTGCCGGCTCCGGCCCAGTTGGACCCGACGGTTTTCTCGTGCCCGAGCGCGCGCATGGCGCGTTCCGCCAGCACCTCGAGCGGCACCGGCGCAGCCGCCGCCTTCACCGTCGCGATGATCTCGGCGACGATCTCGCGGCGAACGTCGTCGGTCCGTGGGCTACCGCCCATCGCCGCCGGTGCAGCCCCAAAATCCTCGCGAATGGCGGTACCCGACTTGCCGTCGCCCAGCAGTGCGATCAGATCGGCCTCGCGCACCTCGCCGTCCGCGATCGCGGTGTAGGGCGCCGCCGTGTAGTCGTTGGCATAGACGATGGTCCGGCGCGCATGGGCCCTGAGCCGGTGCAGCACAGGCGTGAAATCGGCATCTCCGGAAAGGATCACGAACTCGTCGAAGTACGTCTCATGGTCGATATAGTCGCGGACATCCATCACCATGCGGATGTCGGAGGAATTCTTGAGCTGGGCGGTCAGCGGCGGGCAATCGACGATCTCGAACCCGGCGCGCAGGAAGTGGTGCCGCACGAACGGAAACGAGTTCATATCCGTCGTGTTGTCGTTCTGATTGCGGCGCGGCACCGGGTTGCCGTAGCAGCGGTTGAGCACGATCCGCCGCTCGCCGGGCGCGAAGGGGGCATTGGTCGGCGTGAGCAGCCGGCCGCTCTCGATCTCGCGGATCCAGGCGCCGGCGTCCTTGGCGAAGCGCTTGGCCGCCTCCTCGTTCTTGCGCTTCAGCGAGAGGTAGATGTTGTCGTAGTCGACAAAGACGGCGCTCAGGAGGTGTCCCGGAGTCTGACGCTTCATGTCGTGGTCCCTGCTCGCCGAAACGTGAGTGAAGTCCTTGAAAACCGCACTCTTTATGAGTCGTGTTGGCGTCGCAAGCGCAGTCCGGCCGCGCCGCCGGACTTTAGTAAAATCATTTACACATCAATGATTTGAGCGGAAATGCGCAATCACCGGGCAGTGGATAAACTCGTCCCGGCGCGGTCCTTAGCGGGCGTGATTCGGTGCGAAGCCCAAAGGCGCCAGCTCGAAACCTGAAAACTCGAAGCCCGGCGCGACGGTACAACCTACGAGGGTCCATGCGCCCAGACTTCGCGCCTGCTGCCAGGTGCCGGCCGGCACCACCGCCTGGGGCCGCTCGCTAGCCGCAAGGTCGGCCCCGAGCAGGACCCGCTGCACCCCGACCCCGCCGCCGTCGCCGCCCGCCATGGCAAGCTCCAGCGGCGCACCCGCATACCAGTGCCACAGCTCGGCGGCATCGACGCGGTGCCAGCGCGACACCTCGCCGGCAGCCAGCAGGAAATAGATAGCGGTCGAGAGCGCACGCCCCACGCCCACGGCGCCGTCGCGAAACGTCTCGCGGAAATGGCCGCCTTCGGGGTGCGGCGCCAGATCGAGCAGGCGAATGACCTCGGCCGCTGTCATCGCCGGCGCAGCCATCACGACCGGTTCTTGCGCTCGCGGACCTCGGCGAAGACCTGCCAGTCCGCAGCCGCCTCCAGTCCCAGACGCTTGCGGATCGCCGGCGATGCCGCGCGCAGGAACGGATTGGTCTCGAGCTCCCGGTCGATCCGGGTGGGTAGCGTCGGCTTGCCCGCCGCGCGCATCGCCTCGACCTCCTTGGCACGGGCTTGCAGGGCGGCATTTTCCGGCTCGATGGTGAGCGCGAACTTCGCATTGGCGAGCGTGTACTCGTGCCCGCAGTAGACCTGCGTGTGCGGCGGCAGCGCCATCAACTTCTTCAGCGAGCCCCACATCGTCTCCATCGAGCCCTCGAGCACCCGGCCGCAACCGATGGCAAAGAGCGTGTCGCCGGCAAAGGCGACCGACGCCTTGGGCACCCAGTAGGTGATATGGCCCGCGGTGTGGCCGGGCGTGTCGAACACGCGCACCTCGAACGTGCCGAACGCGAACGTGTCGCCCTCGCCGACCAGCGTGTCGATCCCCGGGATCTTCGCCGCCTCGGCCTTGGGCCCGATGATCGTGCACTTGGTATCGGTCTTCAGCGGCAGATTGCCCTGCGTGTGGTCGGCATGGTGATGGGTGGTGAGGATGTGGGTCAGCGTCCACCCCGTGTCGGCCAGCGCCCGCGCCACGGCCGCCGCATCGGGCGCGTCGATCGCCGCGCACACGCCCGCCCCGGCATCGCGAATGAGGACGCCGTAATTGTCCGACAGGCACGCAAACTGATGGATTTCGAGGTCTGCCATGGACCGGCTCCTTTCGATGTCGGGGCACCGTAGCAGCCGGCCCCCTGATTGCAACCGCCTGCTGCCAAGGCGATTTTTGGTGCATGATGGGCGCCGCGCAGGCAGCCCCCGAAGGGTCACGAATTTGGACGTCACCGAATTCCGCGACTTCTATGCCAGCCCGCTGGGGCTGACGGTGCGCCGGCTGCTGGCACACCGCATTCGCGCGCGCTGGCGCCGCATCACCGGCGAGACGCTGGTCGGATTGGGCTTCACCACTCCCTATCTGGGGTCCTTTCGCGGCGAAGCCAACCGTCTCGGGGCGATGATGCCGGGCACGCAGGGTGCTCTGGTGTGGCCATCCGCCGGCCCCAAGCTGTCCGCCTTGGTCGACGAGGATCGCCTGCCGCTGCCCGACAATTCCGTCGACCGCCTCCTCGCCATCCACTGCCTGGAGGTCGCCGAGCGCACCCGGCCGCTGCTGCGCGAGATGTGGCGCGTTCTGAGGCCCGAGGGCCGCCTGATGATGATCGTGCCCAACCGGCGCAGCATCTGGGCGCGGCTCGACACCACCCCGTTCGGCCACGGCCAGCCCTACAGCCGCAGCCAGCTCGAGGATCTGCTCGCAGACGCCCTCTTCGAGCCGCTCGATTGGGGCCACGCTTTGCACGTGCCGCCGATCGCACGCCCCATGATCCTGCGCTCGGCCACGGCTTTCGAACGGGTCGGATCCCGCCTCTCCCCGATGTTCGGAGGCGTCATCATCGTCGAGGCCCGCAAGGAGGTGATGGCGCAGGTCAGCCATGGTGCCGAGCGCCGGGTCGCCGGCCCCGCCACCGCCCGCATGGGATGAGCGCGACGCCGCGCGGCTTGGGTCAGGCTCCCGACGAGCGCTTGAGCAGGAAGACGGCCTTCTCCCCGAACAGATTCTGCAGCGCGATCGAGTTCTTGATCGGAAGCCGGCGCCCCTTGTTGTTGAACGCCACCGCCTGCTCGACCTCCGCGTTGGCCAGTGCGCACAGATCGACGAAGTCGACGATCGTGCACAGGTGCGCGTCCGGGCTGGCATACCACGGCTCGGGCAGGTTCTTGGTCACCGGGATGCGCCCGCCGAGCAGCAGCTTCAGCCGGATCTCCCAGTGTCCGAAATTCGGAAAGGACACGATCGCCCGCCGCGCGATTCGGAGGAGATTGTCGAGCACCGTCCTCGGGTGCCGCGTCGCCTGAATGGTCAGGCTCAGGATGGCGTAGTCGAAGGCGTTGTCGGGGTAGTCGAAAAGATCGCGGTCCGCATCCCCCTGGATCACCGACAAGCCGCGGGCGACGCAGGCATTGACCTTGTCGCGCGCGATCTCGACGCCGCGGCCGTCGACGTCCTTGGTGTCGACGAGAAGCTGCAGCAGCGCCCCGTCCCCGCAGCCGACGTCGAGCACGCGCGAGCCGCGGCTGACCATCTCGGCGATGAGCAGGTGGTCGGCGCGGTGCGGGCGCATCAAGGCCTGATCGCGAAGCAGCATCAGCGTGGCTCCGCCGGACCAAGGCCGCATCGCTCGGCGGCGGCGGAAAGAAAGCCGCGAACCGTGGCGAACAGCTCCGGCTCGTCGAGCAGGAAGGCGTCGTGGCCCTTGTCGCTCTCGACCTCCACGAACGACACGTTGGCGGCGACCGCGTTCAACGCGTGCACGATCTCCCGCGACTCGCGCGTCGGATACAGCCAGTCGCTCGTGAAGGAGACCACGCAGAACCGCGTCTTGGTGCCCCGGAAGGCATTGGCCAGCACATCGCCGTGCTCGGCCGCGAGATCGAAATAGTCCATTGCCCGCGTGATGTAGAGATAGCTGTTGGCATCGAAGCGATCGACGAACGTCGAGCCCTGGTGGCGCAGGTAGCTCTCCACCTGGAAGTCGGCGTTGAAGGAGAACGAGCGCTGCGCGCGATCCTGCAGGTTGCGCCCGAACTTGCGGTGCAGCGCCTCCTCGGACAGGTACGTGATGTGCGCCGCCATCCGCGCCACCGAGAGCCCGCGCCGGGGCGTCCGCCCGAGCTCCAGATAATTGCCCTCGGACCAGTCGGGATCGGCCATGACCGCTTGCCGGCCGACCTCGTGAAACGCGATGTTCTGCGAGGAGTGCCAGGCCGCCGCCGCGATCGGCACCGCCGAGTACACGCGCTCGGGATACCGCGCCGCCCATTGCAGCACCTGCATGCCGCCCATCGACCCGCCGATCACCGAGAACAGCCGCTCGATGCCCAGATGATCGATGAGCCGCGCCTGCGCATCGACCATGTCGCGGATCGTGATGACCGGAAAATCGAGCCCGTACGCCTTGTTCGTGCGCGGATTGATCGACGCCGGCCCAGTCGAGCCCATGCAGCCGCCGAGCACGTTCGGGCAGATCACGAAAAAGCGGTTGGTGTCGACCGGCCGGCCCGGCCCGATCATGGTTTCCCACCAGCCGGGCTTGCCGGTGACCGGGTGCACGTTGGCGACATGCTGGTCGCCGGTCAGCGCATGGCACACCAGCACGGCATTGGACCGGGCCGCATTCAGCGTCCCGTACGTCTGGTAGGCAACCGAGAACGGCGCCAGGAGCTGCTGGCAGTCGAGCTTGAGCGGGGCGTCGGCCGGAAACTCGACGCACAGGCTCGATGGCCGCAGAGCCTCGTTTCTAACGGGCTCGGCGGCTGTCACCGCACGTCCTCGATCGAGCGTGTTCATCCGCGGGTCCCGGTCGTCCGTCCAAGCGTGAGGTGCGCCATGCCGGCCAGCCTCCACGACTGCCGCCGCCGTACCGCCCTCGCAGGTCCGACCCGGTGTGCTAGGCCCTCGGCACGGAAAGTCAATCGTTGTTTGCAATCCTGGGCACGCCCGCCTATCAATCGGCCGCTCGCGCACCACACCGGGATGGTCGGTCAACCATGTCGAAAAACGCTCCTGTTCCCAACGCCGGAATCCTCGACATCGAGGCCTATGTGCCCGGCGAAAGCGCCGTTCCGGGCGGCCTGACACCGATCAAGCTGTCGTCCAACGAAAGCCCGCTCGGTGCCAGCCCCAAGGCGATCGCGGCCTATCAGGCGGCCGCGGCAAGCCTCGAACGCTACCCTGACGGCTCGGCCAACGCGCTGCGCCAGGCCATCGGCCGCACCTTCGGCCTCAACCCCGATCGCATCGTCTGCGGCACCGGCTCGGACGAGTTGCTGAACCTCCTGGCGCACGCCTACCTCGGCCCCGGCGACGAGGCCATCTTCACCGAGCACGGCTTCCTGGTGTACCGCATCGTCACCCAGGGCAACGGCGCCATCCCCGTGGTCGCGCCCGAGAAGGACCTGCGCACCGACGTCGACGCAATCCTCGCGCGCGTCACTCCGCGCACCAAGATTGTGTTCGTGGCCAACCCCAACAACCCCACCGGCACCTACCTGCCGTTCGACGAGATCCGCCGGATGCGCCAGGCGCTGCCCGGCCACGTCCTCCTGGTCCTCGATGCGGCCTATGCCGAGTACGTCAAGCGCAACGATTACGAGGCCGGCATCGAGCTCGTCGCCACCACCGAAAACACCGTGATGACGCGCACCTTCTCCAAGATCTACGGCCTCGCCGCGCTGCGGCTCGGCTGGGTCTACTGCCCGGCCGGCATCGCCGAGGTTCTGAACCGCATCCGCGGTCCGTTCAACGTGACTGCGCCCGCCATCGCAGCCGGCGTCGCCGCCATCGCCGATCGCGCCCACATCGATGCCGCCGTCGCCCACAACGAGAAATGGCTCCCCTGGCTGACCGCCGAGATCGAAAAGATCGGGCTCACGGTGACGCCGAGCGTCGGCAACTTCATCCTCGTCCACTTCCCGCGCGACGCACAGCGCACGGCCGATGCCGCCGACGCGTTCCTCAAGTCGCGCGCCATCATCCTGCGCAAGATGGGCGGCTACGGCCTGCCGGGCGCCTTGCGCCTCACCATCGGCACCGAGGCGGAGAACCGCGCCGCGCTGGCCGCACTGAGCGAGTTCATGGGCCGGCGGACAGCATGAGCAAGCATCATTTCGAGCGCGTCGCCCTGATCGGCATCGGCCTGATCGGCTCCTCGATCAGCCACGCGCTCCGCCGCGGTGGGCTGGCCACATCCATCGTCGGCAGCGCCAAGACCGAAGCGACCCGCGCCACCGCGATCCGGCTGGGCCTCGTCGACGAGGCCTACCCCTCGGCGGCCGCCGCGGCCGCAGGCGCGGATCTGGTGATCCTGTGCATTCCGGTCGGCGCCTGTGGCGAGATCGCGCGCGAGATCGCACCCAAGCTCCGCGCCGGCGCCATCGTCACCGACGTCGGCTCGGTCAAAGGCGCGGTCGTCCGCGACGTCGCCCCGCATATTCCCTCGGGCGTTCATTTCGTGCCCGGCCACCCGATCGCCGGCACCGAGCATTCGGGACCCGAGGCCGGCTTCGCCGAGCTGTTCGACAACCGCTGGTGCATCCTCACACCGCTGCCGGACGGCGACCCAGCGGCGACCGACAAGCTGGCGCGCCTGTGGAAGGCGATGGGCGCCAACGTCGACATCATGGCCGCCGACCATCACGACCTGGTGCTGGCGATCACAAGCCACGTGCCCCATCTCATCGCCTACAACATCGTCAATACCGCGGCCCATCTCGAGCGGGTCACCGACAGCGAGGTGATCAAGTTCTCGGCCGGCGGCTTCCGCGATTTCACCCGCATCGCGGCGTCCGACCCGACCATGTGGCGCGACGTCTTCCTCAACAACAAGGAGGCGGTGCTCGAGATGCTGGGCCGCTTCTCGGAGGACCTGACCGCCCTTCAGCGCGCCATCCGCTTCGGCGAGGGCGATCGGCTGTTCGGCCTCTTCACCGAGGCGCGCGCCGTCCGCAAGGGCATCATCCAGGCCGGCCAGGACACCGCCGCCCCTGACTTCGGCCGCCCGCATCCCGCCGCCCCGAAAACCGGAGACGCCGAGCCGTGAAAGGTCTGGCGGGGCTCACGGCCGGCGCCGATCTGTGGGTGTTCGGCTACGGCTCGCTGATGTGGCGGCCGGGCTTCGAGCATGTCGAAATGCGCCGCGCAACGCTGGTCGGCTACCGCCGCTGCTTCTGCATCTATTCCACCCATCATCGCGGCACCGCCGCACGGCCGGGACTGGTCCTCGGTCTCGATCGCGGCGGCGCCTGCCACGGCATCGCCTACCGTGTGCCGGCAGCAGCCGCAGCGCGAACCCTGCGCTATCTGCAGGCCCGCGAGCAGGTCAATGGCGTCTACCGCGAGACCCACGTGCCGGTCCTGCTCGAAGGCGCCAAGGGACGCGAAGTCTTCGCGCTGACCTACATCGTCGAGCGGGCCCACCCGAGCTACGCCGGCCGGCTGTCCCTCGACGAGCAGGCGTGCCTCATCCGCGGCGCGCGCGGCATCTCCGGCCCCAATCTCGACTACCTGATCAGCACGCTGACGCATCTTGCTGGCATGGGCCTGCGCGAGGCCGAGCTCGAGCGCCTCCTGGCCAAGATCGGCCCGCATTTCGCCAGCGGGGTTCGCGACGGCTGCCCCAACGCGCGCTCGGCGGCTCTGCTGAAAGCGTGCCGAGGGATCGGCGTGCAGGCGCCGCGGCTCAAGCCCGGCGACCGTCGCCGCTTCATCTACCGTCGCCAGATTTCCATGTGGCACAGCCCGTCGTCCGCCGGCCAGTGAGCATCCGGACGCGACAATGCATGCGGGCAAAGAGAAAAGAGCTCAGCTCGCCGCCGAGGTCGGTGCGTCGGAGAAGAACGCCAGCCTGAGGTCGAGCTCGACCGCCTGGCGCTCCTCCTCGCTCGCCGCGAGATAGGAGACGTGCACCTCGTTGGCGCCGAGCTTGGCGCCCCGGTGGCGGACTTCCGCCAGATTGAGCGACGGCGTGTCGTGCTCGGCCCGGCCGAGCCGCAGGATGGTGCGGCGCCCGGCGACGTCGCGGTGGACCAGCACGTAGTTGGCGCGCGGCAGCTCCGGACAATCGATCAGGGAATAGACGGTGTGGACATGGGCGCGCCCCGCGGCGCCGCGCCAGAAAAAGAAGGCCTTGGTGGTGTCGCTCGCGCCCTGGGCGACCTCGCCGGACGCGCCGCCGCGCTGGGCGGCATAGGACGACAACTCGATGATACGCGCACTCATTACGCTGGCCTCTTCAACCGGTCGGTCGAGAGTTGATACGAGGATTAGGTGAACGTGCCGTGGATTTGCAGCCCAATCATGGCCCGCGTGCAGAGATTTCGCGGCAGGATGAACAATCCACTGCGATCGCGGCCGGTACTGGCACAGTTCTTATCCACAATCAATTAAAATTCTCCGCATGATAATAAATAGTTAACGGCGCCGCCTCAGCCGCAACGTGAAAAGCCGCATTCGTGACATACCCAGCATCCCTCCTCGCGGAACAGCCGCAGGGACGAGCAGCGGGGACAAACCCGCCCGCGCGGCCGCTCCGGCGGCGCGGTGCCGACCGCTGCCTTGGCCTCCCCCTCGACGGCATGCGCCGCCTCCGGCATCTCCGCCCGGAAGACGCCGTGCTGGAGGAATCCGGTCCGCAGCATGTGCGATTCAATGACCTCGCCGATCGCCGCCAGCAGGCTCGGCACATAGTGCCCGCCCATCCACTGGCCGCCCTGTGGATCGAACACCGCCTTCAGCTCCTCGACGACAAAGGACAGATCGCCACCGCGGCGGAAGACGGCGCTGATCATGCGGGTCAGCGCCACCGTCCACGCATAGTGCTCGAGGTTCTTGGTGTTGATGAAGATCTCGAACGGCCGCCGCCGGCCGTCATGCTCGATATCGTTGATCGTGACGTAGATGGCGTGATCGCTGCCGGCCCACTTGAGCTTGTAGGTGTATCCGGCGAGCGCCGGCTCGCGCTCCAGCGGCTTGGCCATGTAGACGACGCCGCGATCCGCACTCGGAACCCGCGCCAGGGACGCCGGCGCATGAGGCCCGCCCACCCCACCGTCGGGGCTCTTGGTCTCCGCACCGTCGGCCACCGCGGGCCCCGACGCCAGCACCGATCCCGTCACCGCGTTGGGGCGGAACGTGGTGCAGCCCTTGAGGCCCAGGTCATAGGCCTCGAGATAGATGGTCTCGAAATCCGCAAAGCTGATGTCGGCCGGGCAGTTGATGGTCTTGGAGATCGAGCTGTCGACATGGTTCTGCAGCGCCGCCTGCATTTCCAGATGAGCCTTGGGCTCGAGCTGGCCGGCCGTCACGAAGGCCGGGGTCAATGGCGCATCCGGCCCAAAGCGGCGCCGGAACACCGCGTGCGCATAGTCCTCGATGATCTCCTCGCGCGTCGCGCCGGAGCGCTCCAGGATGCGCCGCCGGTAGGAGAAGTCGAACACCGGCTCGACCCCGCCCGAGACGTTGCCCGCCAGCAGCGAAATCGTGCCCGTCGGCGCGATCGAGGTCAGGCAGCCATTGCGGATGCCATTGCGCGCGATCGCGCTCTGCACCTCGGCATCGAGGCGACGCGGCCCCGGCCGCTCGAGAAACTTCGCGGCATCGAACAGCGGAAAGGCGCCTTTCTCGGCCGCAATCTCAGTACTCGCCAGGTAGGCGGCGCGCTGCACCGCCGCCATCCAGCTCTCCGCCAGCCGGAGCGAGCTCGGCGATCCATAGCGCACGCCGCAGAAAATCAGCGCGTCCGCGAGCCCGGTCAACCCGAGGCCGATCCGCCGCTTGGCCTTGGCCTCGCGTTGTTGCGCCTCGAGCGGATAGCCGGAGATATCGATCGCGTTGTCCATCAGGCGGACGGCGACGCGCACCCGCTCCTCCAGCCGCGCCGCGTCGATTCCTGCGCCCGCCTCGAACGGGCGGTCCACCAGCCGCGCCAGATTGATCGACCCGAGCAGGCACGCGCCGTACGGCGGCAACGGTTGCTCGCCGCACGGATTGGTGCAGCGAATGTCCTCGCAGTAGGCGAGGTTGTTCATCCGGTTGACGCGATCGATGAAGATGACCCCCGGCTCCGCGAAGTCGTAGGTCGAGCGCATGATGCGCTGCCATAGCGCACGCGCATCGACGGTACGGACCACGCGGCCGTCGAAGACCAGGTTCCAGGGCTGGTTCTGCCGCACCGCGGCGATGAAGGCGTCGGTGACCAGCACCGAGAGATTGAAGTTCCTCAAGCGGACCGCGTCGGCCTTGGCGGTGACGAACGCCTCGATGTCCGGGTGATCGCAGCGCAGCGTCGCCATCATCGCGCCGCGCCGCGCGCCCGCCGACATGATCGTGCGGCACATCGCGTCCCACACGTCCATGAAGCTGACCGGCCCCGACGCATCGGCGCCGATGCTGCGCACCAGCGCCCCCTTCGGCCGCAGCGTCGAGAAGTCATGTCCGATGCCGCCACCCTGCTGCATCGTCAGCGCGGCTTCCTTCACGTTCTCGAAGATGGCGGACAGATCGTCCTCGATCTCGCCCATGACGAAGCAGTTGAAGAGCGTGACGGCGCGCCCGCTGCCGGCCCCGGCGATGATGCGGCCTGCGGGCAGAAACCCGAAGTCGGACAGCGCGTCGTGGAACGAGCGCGCCCAGCGCTCGCGTTGCCGCTTGCCGCCCCGCTCCACCGACGCCGCAGCCTCCGCCACGCGCTGCCAGGTGGCGCCGATCGTGCGATCCACCGCCTCGCCGGTCTCGGTCTTGAGCCGGTACTTGAGGTCCCAGATCTGCGACGCGATCGGCGCGATCTCGAACGGATCGGGATGGGTGTCGGGAGGTGCCATGCCGGGCTTCGGAAGGGCCGTTTCGAGGGCCGCTGTCGGATGCGAAAAGTACCATCCGAAATCTAGGGCTTGCCCTCGCCCGAGTCAAGAATTGTTCTATATATGTTCACTATAAGTTCTCAGTTGTTGGTTGGCGAAGCCCAACCGCGCTGGACCCTCCCGGGAGAGGCCCCGCGCCAAGCGCACCGGTCGCCCGCCTACGGCACGAACCGGACGTTGGCGCCTCCAGCACCAGACCCGGATCAACCGGGCGTTCCACCCGCGCGGGGTCAACCGCACCCGACAAAATGAACTCCAGCCACAATGCTGTATGCTGACGAGTACGCGCCTGTGCGATTGTCGCAGGGCGTGGTGATGCAGACACTAAGGGGAGGGCCATGACTGAAACACACACCGGAACGTGCTTCTGTGGCGCGGTAGCAGTCGAGGCGACGGGCGCGCCGGTCGAGATGGGCTACTGCCATTGCAGCTCCTGCCGGGCCCATTCGGGGGCACCGCTGACCACCTTCATCCTGTGGAAAGCCGGAAGCATCAGGGTGACGAAAGGCGCGGAGCTCCTCGGCCGCTTCGCCAAGACCGACATGAGCCACCGGCGGTTCTGCACCAGATGCGGCGGCCACGTCATGGTCGATCACCCGGGCTTGGGCTTTGCCGATGTCCGTGCCGCGCTCCTTCCGACCGTGGCCTTCCAACCGACGGTCCATCTGAACTACGCCGAAACGGTGCTCCCGATGCGGGACGGGCTTCTCAAGTTGAAGGATTTCCCCGCCCATGCGGGCGGATCGGGCCAGGCGTTGCCCGAATAGCCGTCCGGCGAAGAGCGGCGTTAGAGTGCTTCCGGAAAAGTGTGCCGCGGTTTTCCGATAAGAAGCACGACCAAGGCAAAGACCCTAGCGCGCGTTCGACGCCTCGGCCACCAGTCGCGCGGTGGCCGTCTCGATCCGTCGCTCGAGCTCCGCCTTGAACGCGCTGCGTGGCAGTCCCGGCTCGATCGGATCCAGCATCTCGACCACGATGGTTCCGGGATAGCGCATGAGCTGCCGGCGCGGCCAGAACAGACCGGAGTTGAGCGCCAGCGGCACGCACGGCAGCCCCAGCCCGTCATAGAGCAGCACCACGCCCGGCTTGTACTCGGGCGGCGCCCCCGGCGCCCGCCGCGTGCCCTCGGGAAATACCAGGATCTCGCGGCCGGCTGCGGCCCGTGCCTTGGCCTCGCGCATCATCTGGCGCAGCGCCGTCGGTCCGGCCTCGCGCCGGATCGGGATCATTCCGAACTTGCGCGAGAACCAGCCGTAAAACGGGATGTGCATCAGCTCGGCCTTCATGATCAGCGCCGGATCGTGGAACAGCGGCACCAGCGCGAACGTGTCCCATGCCGACTGATGCTTGGCCGCCACCAGGAACGGCCGCGCCGGCAGCCGCTCGAGCCCGCGCACCTCCATGCGCGTGCCGACGATCACTTTGAGCAGCCACAGGCTGGCCCGGGCGTGCGCCTTGAGCCCGGCCATCGCCCAGCTCCGGGGCGCCGCCAGCAGCCAGCTCCCCAGCAGCAGGAACAGCGCGGTGTTGACGTAGAAGACGACGACAAAGATCAGCGAGCGCAGCATGCAGGAGGTCCGGGGGTTATGGTCTGGCCGCCCTGCGCTCCGAGACGGCGACGGTCCCGGCGTGGTCGGGTGCGCGATGATCCGGCACGTGCACCAGGCGGCTGGTCGCGTATCTGAGCGCGGAGGGCAGGAACTTCAGATACTCCGACGCCAGAATGCGCGTCGCGCCGTAGTGCAGCCACCAGGGCTCGAGCTGCAATCCCTTGGGCACCACCGGATAGGGCACAAGCCGCACGCCGGGCAGCGCGCGTCCGATCTCGGCGAGGCTGCGCGGCATGTGATAGCTCGCCGTGACGACGATCAGCCCCGCATAGGCGTGCCGCTCGACCCACGCCCGCGTTTCGTCCGCGTTGCCCGCCGTATCGAGCGCCTCGTAGCCGATGTCGACGCAGCAATCGAACAGGGCGCCCGCCGGACTGACCAGCCGGCGCACCTCCTCGCGCGTCGTCTGCCGGTTGACGCCCGAGATCAGCAGGCGGCGTCCGCTGCCCTCCCGCAACAGATGGATTGCCGTCTCGATGCGCTGCCCGCCGCCGGTCAGCACGACGATGCCGTCCGCACGTGGAAGCTGTGCCGGCGCCCGCCGTGTTGCCACGTTGGCGAACAGCACGAAGCCGCCGAGCAGCAGCGCCACCAGGACGCCGCCGGCTCCGATCGCCACGCGTGTTGCCTTCACCATGCTCGCGTCCGTGCCGACGACACTGATCGATGCCGGCCCTACCGAACCCCATCCTGGCCCCCGCCCGAGCCGCCCCCGAGCCCGCCACAGGACTACCGCAAACCCGGCCTGGAGGAACAGTCCTGGCGAACGGGCCGGCGAATGCTAGCGCCGGCTGTGAAGGATGCGGTAAACGCCGAACCGCGACGTCAACATGCACAGCCCGGCAATAACCACAACCACGAAGCCGAGCAGCACGAACCCGGGTGTATCGAGCGTCCCCGTACCGACCAGGCGGCGCATTTCCGCTATCGTCACCGTGCCGCCGCCGAGCACCTCCATGATGGTCGGCATCAGGACGAAGACGGCCATCGCCGACAGCGCACCGACGACGCCCGCGCGGATGCCGAGGCTGAGAAAGTGCTTTTCGAACTCGCGGGCGATGAAGCGATCGGTTGCCCCAATGAAGTTCAGCACCTCGACGATCTCCCGGTTGGAGGCCATCGCGCTGCGGGTCGCCGACACGATGATCGCAGTCGTCGCCGCCCCGACCAGGATCAGGATCGCCAGCCCGCCGAGCGCGAACGAGCGCGTGACGGTGCGGATCTGCTGCTGCCAGTGGCGATGATCGTCGAGCGTGACCCCTTTGAACTGCCGGCCGAGGTTGGCATTGAGCGCCGCCAGGTCGGGAGGCTCGCTGCGGTCGACCTCGACCGCCACCAACCGCGGCACCGGCAGCGACTTGAGCGCGTCCGATTGGCCGAGCCACGGCTCGAGCAGCGCCGAGGATTCGTCGATCGACATCGCCCGCACCGTACGAATGCCGGCCTGCCGGGTGAGGAAGGCCGTCACGTCGCGGACGGTCTTCTCCGTGTCAGCCATCTCGCGCGGCTCGATATTGACGGTGACCTCGCTCGCGATGTCCTTGAGCCAGGCCGAGGCCGACTGGTTGATCATGTAGACCGCACCCGCCGTGAGGCAGGCCAGAAAGCACATGATCGAGATGACGAGCGTCAGTGACTTGCCGGTGACCGACCCCGCCGGCACCACCGGCGCCTTGGCCTGGTCCCGGTCGCGCGGGACGGCGCGCGGCGCGGCATCCGCGTCCCGGTCCGCCGGCGACGAGGGATGGGTGTCGCGATGCGGCCCACGCGACGGCGACCCGGTATGAACGTCGAGCCCCGCCTCCACCTCGTAGTGGTGACGCGAGTGACCGGGGGGCAGCGTTCGCGCTGCTGGTCTGTCAAAGGACCCGGACATGACCGTCGTGCAATTCGATGCGCGGAGCCTTGAACTGGCGCATCAGCTGATGATCGTGCGTCGCGATGACGACGGATGTGCCGAGCCGGTTGAGCTCGATGAACAGGCGCAAGAGCCGCCGCGCCATCTGCGGGTCGACGTTTCCGGTCGGCTCGTCCGCCAGCAGCAGCTCGGGCTTGCCGATCACCGCCCGCGCGATCGCCGCGCGCTGCTTCTCGCCGCCGGACAGGACGGAAGGAAAATGATGCATGCGATCGCCGAGCCCCACCCACTGCAGCAGATCCGTCACGTCCTCTCTATAGTCCGATATCTTCTTGCCGACCACCCGCAGCGGCAGGGCGACGTTCTCCCACGTCGTCATGTGGTCGAGCAGGCGGAAATCCTGGAACACGATGCCGATGCGCCGGCGCAACTGCGCCCGGCGGCCCGGATTGATGCGGCTGACGTCTTGATCAAACAGTTGAATCTGGCCGCGCGTGGGATGCAGAGACAGGAACAGCAGCCGCAGCAGCGAGCTCTTTCCGGCGCCCGAAGGGCCGGTCAGGAAATGGAACGAGCCCGGGCGGAGGTGGAAGTTGACGTCCCGCAGGACGTCCGATCCACGGGCGTATCTCAAAGCGACATTGTGTAGTCGAATCACGGTGATAGAAAATCCTTGGGCGCGCTCGGCCGACCCCGGCATGATCGATCAATCGATCATGAATGTGGCGGCCTCGTGTGCGGTGCTGCAGGGCACGCTCGTCGTGCCAGTGGGCCCTTGCCTCGATCCTTCCCCCTCTTGGCCTTATACCAAGGGACCCGCTGATTCGACGAATGATGGGATGTGCCGATGAGTGTCCGCAGGACCGCCGAGACCCGCATAGACGTCATCTTCTCGCCGGAGACCATCTCCGGCCGGATCGGCGATCTGGCGCGCGAGATCGCCGCCACCCAGTGCGAAGGCCTGCTCGTGGTCGCCATCCTCAAGGGCAGCTTCGTTTTCGCCGCCGACCTGATCCGGGCGCTCCACCGCGTCGGCCTGTCGCCCGACGTCGATTTCATGACGCTGTCGAGCTACCGCAAGAACACCCGCTCGTCCGGCGCCGTCGAGATCGTGCGGGATATCGAGCTGGACGTCGCGGGCCGCAACGTCCTGATCGTCGACGATATTCTGGAGTCGGGTCGCACCCTCGCCTTCGCCAAGGACCTGATCGCAGCCCGCGGCGCCGCCTCCATCCGCACCTGCGTGCTCCTCAATAAATCGGTGGACCGCGCCGTGCAGATCACAGCCGACTATCAGGCCTTCGAATGCCCCGAGGTCTTCGTGGTCGGCTATGGAATGGACTTGGCCCACCGCTATCGCGAGCTCCCCTTCGTCGGCCGGGTCGTCCAATGACGGCGGCTTGCATAGCTGGCCATGACCTGACCACAATGGGCTCCACCGCAGCGACTGCAACGAGGGTGTCATGGCGCACATTCTTCTGGCCGACGACGATCCCGTTACGCTCGACATGCTCGGACGCGCCCTGGCGGCGGACGGCCACAAGGTGACGGTCGCGCAGGATGGTCAGGAGGCGTGCGACCGCCTGCTCGCCGCGCCCGGCTCCTTCGACCTGATGATCAGCGACGTCGAGATGCCGGGGCTCGACGGGATCACCCTGGCCGAGCGCGCGTTCGCGGCCGTGCCGCAGCTTCGCATCATCCTGATGTCGGGCTTTGCCGCCGGCGTCGATCGCGCGGGCAAGGTGCGCACCGCCGGCGTGCGTTTCATCAGCAAGCCGTTCACGCTCGAGCAGGTGCGCGCCGAGGTGCGCGCCGCACTCGCCTAGAAGTGCTGCGGGAAATAGAGAGCGCTTCCGGAAACGTGTGAAGCCAGAAAGGTCAGCCCCGGGCGGCCTTCAGGAACTGGGCGGTCCCGCTGCCGATCAACCGTGGCAGGTGCGTGTAGACGTACCGGCAGCCGCTCGACAGCACCTCCCCGAGCGTGTCCGCGGTCGCCGGCATGCCGGGCGTCAGCCCCTTCCCCCGAATGCGCGCGAGCGTCGAGGCGATCGCCTCGGCGACCGGCGGCGCCTTGGGGTTGCCGGGGTGGCCCATCGATTGCGACAGGTCGGAAGGGCCGATGAAGAACACATCGATGCCCGCCACACCGAGGATCTCGTCCACGTTGCGGATCGCCGCCCCGTGCTCGAGCTGGACGCAGACCAGCGACTGCGCATTGGCCGCCGCGGCGAAATCCGGCATGCGGCTGCCGAGCCCCCACCGGTCGGGCCGCGTTCCGGCCGCCAGCCCGCGCGCCGCGCCGGGGCCGAACTTGACGGCCGCCACCGCACGTCGCGCATCCTCCGCCGAGTTGATGTGCGGTACCTGCACGCCCATGACACCGCGGTCCATCACCGCCTGGATGTCGCTGGCCGAATTCGACTTCGGCCGCGCGATCGGCGTGATTCCCACCGCGTCGGCCGCCATCGCCATGACCTCGATGTCGGCCGGGCCGATCGAGCCGTGCTCGCAGTCGATCAGCACCCAGTCGAACCCGGCATAGCCCAGCATCTCGACGATCTGCGGCGAGGGGAACATCACCGAGCACCCGAGCGCCGCCTCGCCGGCGGCGAGCTTGTCCTTCATCCGGTTGGCTCTCATCGCCACGTTCTCCATCGACCACGGGATGGCTGCATCATCACCGCGTGCAATCCCGTTCGGCGAGCGCTCACGGCCATCGCGCCAACCCTAATGTCGCCCCTATCGCTCCTCAAGCAGTGGTTTCGCGCATCGCATGGGAGGATCTGGCATGTCGGCGCCCCTCGCAGGCAAGGTTGCATTGGTCGCCGGAGCAACGCGGGGAGCCGGCCGCGGCATTGCCGTCGAGCTCGGCGCGGCCGGGGCCACCGTCTACGTCACCGGGCGCTCGACGCGCGCCCAGCGGTCGGAGATGAACCGGCCGGAGACGATCGAGGAGACCGCCGCCCTGGTCGACAAGGCCGGCGGCCTCGGCATCGCCGTCCGGGTCGATCATCTCGTGCCCGCCGAGGTCAGCGCCCTGGTCGATCGCATCCGGCGCGAGCAGGGCCGGCTCAACGTCCTGGTCAACGACATCTGGGGCGCCACCCGCATGGAGTGGAACAAGACGGTCTGGGAGTCGGACCTGGAGTATGGCCTGCGCACCTTGCGCCTCGCCGTCGACACCCACGCCATTACCAGCCACTTCGCTCTGCCCCTGCTCATCGAGACGCCGGGCGGGCTGGTGGTCGAGGTGACCGATGGAACCGACGAGTACAACGCCGCCAACTATCGGGTCTCCTTCTTCTACGATCTGGCCAAGGCAGCCGTGAACCGCATGGCGTTCGCGCTGGCCCATGAGCTGGGACCCCGCGGCGCCACCGCTGTCTCGCTCACGCCGGGTTGGCTGCGCTCGGAGGCTATGCTCGAGGCCTACCGGGTCAGCGAGGCGAACTGGCGAGACGCCACCAAGATCCAGCCTCACTTCGCGATCTCGGAGAGCCCGGCGTTCGTCGGCCGCGCGGTGGCAGCCCTTGCCGCCGACCCCGACGTGGCGCGCTGGAACGGAAAATCGCTGTCCAGCGGCCAGCTGGCGAAGGTCTATGGCTTCACCGATAGCGACGGCAGCCAGCCCGACGCCTGGCGGTACGTCCCCGAGGTCCAGGATGCCGGCAAGCCCGCCGACGTGACCGGCTATCGCTAGAGTGCTTCCGGAAAGTATGCAGCGGTTTTCCGATAGGAAGCACGACAACGCCGAGCGGTCGCTGCATGCTCACGGACCCATCTGCCGGCGCACCTGCTGCTCGCGGAACAGGCTGTACAGTCCCGTCGCAATGACGAGGCCGCTCCCCACCAGCGCGATCGCATCCGGCACCTGGCTGAAGACCGCATACCCGAGCACCAGCGCGAACAGCACGCTGACGTAGCGGAACGGACCGACGACCGCGACCTCGCCGATCCGCCAGGCGTTGATCATGGCGTTGTAGCCGATCACCAGCAGCACCGCCGCGCTGGCGAGCAGCGCCACCGCTGTCGCCGACGGCACGTGCCACGTCTCGGTCAGCCCGAGCGCGCACCCCGACAGCATGACGGCAACGGCCGTCAGGAACGAGAGCAGGATGGTCGGCGTCTCACGCGCGATGGTGCGGGTCACGAGATCCCGCCCGGCGCCGACCACGACGCCGAGGAACGCGGCGACGTACCACCAGGAAAAGTCGGCGGTCCCCGGCTTGACGATGAGCAGCACGCCGACGAAGCCCACGCCGGCCGCCAGCCAGCGCCGCCAGCCGACGTGGTGGCCGAGCAGCAGCGCGCCGGCCGCCATCATCATCATCGGCCCGGTCTGCATGATCGAGATCACGTTGGCGAGCGGCAGCACCAGGAGCGCCGGCAGGTAAAGGACGATCGATACCGACTCGCAGATGTTGCGCGCCATCACCGGCCGGGCGTAGGACCGCCGGAAATTGTGAAACGCACCCGCCCGGAGCGCCACCGGGAGCAGCAGCAGCACCGCGAACGCACCGCGCACCGCCATGATCTGACCGGCCGGCAGCTCGGCGGCACAAGTCTTGGTGAGCGTGTCGTTGACCGTGAAGAGCGCCTGCGAGACCACCATGAGGACAATGCCGCGCCCGTTGTCGGGGGCGTGCAACTGGGTGCTCATGATGTCCCCGCCTCCCTCCGTCGAACCCGCTCGCGATGGAACGTGTAGAGCCCCGCTCCGATCACGATGAGGATGCCGAGCGCCGTCATGGCGCTGACATGCTCGCCGAAGACGAGGATTCCGGACAACACCCCAAACAGCACGGCAGAGTAGCGAAAAGGCGCGACCACCGCGATTTCGCCGCTTCGCATCGCAACCACGATCCCGTAGTAGCCGCCGAACACCGTGACCGAGCAGCCGACCAGCATCGCCAGGTGCTCCGCGGTCGGCACGAAGCCACGTCTCGAACGGCAGGAAGAACAGCGCGCTCACCGTGTTGACGACCGACGACACCGCCAGGATGAGCAGCGCCGGAACGTGCAGGCCCATCCGGGCGGTGATCAGATCCCGCGCCGCCACCGACAGCACCGACGCGACGATGAACAGGGCCGCCGGATTGAAGGCCGAAGAGCCCGGGCCGATGATGATCCACACGCCGACCAGCCCGATCAGCGTGGCAAGCCACCGCCGCCATCCGACCTTCGCCCCGAGGAACAGCGCTGCCCCTGCCGTCACCGCCAGCGGCGTCGTCTGGGCAATCGCGGTGACGTCCGACATCGCGATGTGGACGAGGCCCGAGAAGAACAGGAAGGTCGAGACCACCTCGGCCAGCGTGCGCCAGATCATCGCCGGCGCGACGATGAGATGCGGCGAGTGAAACGCGCCCTTGGCCAGCCCCACGGCGATGATGAGAATGCTGGAGAACAGGCCGCGGAAGAACACCAGCTCGCCGACCGGCAGGTCGCGCCCCACGATCTTGAGCAAAGTGTCGCCCGAGACGAAGCACGCCATCGAGAAGATCATGGCGAGCGCGCCGCGCCGATTGTCCGCGCTGGTCGCGGCAGGGCTGCTGGATGGGGCCATGAGGTGTCGGTGGAGGGTATCCGGGGACGTGGATACGGGGGTGCATGCCCTTCTCGCACGACACCGGCACAGGAGAAAGGGTTGGCTACGCGTTACCCGTGCAAAATCGTTGCTGCAGTGCGCCGCACCGCGGACGTCACGGGATCAGCCGCCGGTCACGCTCATGTGCCGCGACACCGACGGGCGCTTGGTCCGCCGGTCGATGACGAAGTCGTGGCCCTTGGGCTTGCGCGAGATCGCCTCGTCGATCGCCGCATCGAGCAGCGCGTTGTCGGCCGCGGCCCGCAGCGGCGCCCTCAAGTCCGCCGCATCCTCCTGGCCGAGACACATGTAGAGCGTGCCCGTGCAGGTCAGCCGCACCCGGTTGCAGCTCTCGCAGAAATTGTGCGTCATCGGCGTGATGAAGCCGAGGCGGCCGCCCGTCTCCTTCACCCGCACGTAGCGCGCCGGCCCACCGGTCCGATAGGGAATATCCTCGAGCGTGAAGCGGTCCATCAATCGCGCGCGCACGATCGACAGCGGCAGATACTGGTCCGTGCGGTCGCCGTCGATTTCGCCGAGCGGCATCGTCTCGATGAGGGTCAGGTCCCAGCCGCGACCATGCGCGAACGTCACCAGATCTTCGATCTCGTCCTCGTTGACGCCCTTCAGCGCCACCGCGTTGAGCTTGACCGCGAGCCCCGCCGCATCCGCCGCGTCGAGCCCCGCCATCACCTGCCCGAAGTCGCCCCATCGCGTGATGGTGCGAAAGCGGGCCGGATCGAGGGTATCGAGCGAGACGTTGATCCGCTTGACGCCACAGTCCTTGAGCTCGCGCGCATACTTCGGAAGCTGGCTGCCGTTGGTCGTCAGCGTCAGCTCCTCGAGAGCCCCGGTCGCCAGATGTCGCGACAGCGCCCGGAACAGCCACAGGATGTTCTTGCGCACCAGCGGCTCGCCGCCGGTGATCCTGAGCTTCCTCACCCCCTTCGCGACGAACGCCGTGCACACCCGGTCGAGCTCTTCGAGGCTCAGCAGATCGCGCTTCGGCAGGAAGGCCATATGCTCGGACATGCAGTAAACGCAGCGGAAATCGCAGCGGTCGGTCACCGACACGCGCAGATAGCTGATCCGCCGGCCGAACGGATCGACAAGGGCGGGCTGGGCAGGCTGAACGGCTTGCTCCAGGAGCTGGAGCGCTTGATCGCGCATTGTTTTGGCAGTCTCCGGACGCCCGTCGCGGGCATGCCCACCATATAAGCACGTGCGCGGGCGATAGGAATACGGGTTGTCAGGGCTGGACGGTCACCGTGCGGCCGCCGTTCAGGCCCACCACCACCGCCGGCCGCCCGTCCCGCTCGACCACCTGGAAATCCTCTGCCGCCGGCCCCGGCAGATCTATGCGAGCAAATTCAACGACTTGCCCTCCCTTGAACGACAGGAAGCGCAGGCTGCGCCGGTCGCCGGACGGGATCGCGAGATCGGCCACCCCATCCCCGTTGAAATCCGCCACCGCCGACAGTCGGACCGCGCGTGAGCCGGTGGCATGGTTTGAAACGTCATCGATTTCAAAGGTTTGCTTGAGCTTGACGCCATCGAGCGTCCAGATCTGCAACTGCCCCCGCACATGCGGCGTCACCACCAGCGCGATGTCGGGGCGGCCGTCGCCGTCGAAATCCCCGACACCCGCCGGATTGAGCCACCGGAACGGCGCCCCCAGCGGCGGCGTCTCGGCGACGATGGTCAGACCCGAGGGGCCGATCTTCGCGATCGCCAGAGCCGACCCGGTCCTCAGGTACGATCGCACGACGATGACCTCGTCGACCCCGTCGCCATCGACGTCGACGATCCGCGGCTCGCGGTCCTCGAACACGCTGTCGGCGGGTAGCGTGAGCTGAAAGACGCGCCGTTCGGAGGTCGAGACCACCAGCGTTTCCGCCTCGTGCTCGGCCCCCAGCACGAAATGGCGGTATCGCTGCGTCGCACCCGACAGCCACGCCGCGATGATATTGCGCGTGCCCCGCGCCCGCGTCCCTCCGGGCAGTGGTTTGTCGAACTTCGGGGTTCGGATGCGGATCTCCGCCTCGGGCGCCACTGTCTGGGCGATCGCCGGGACCGCTGTCAGCCACGCCGCAGCAGCCAACGGGGCCACAACCCAAAGATGCCGCATGCGTGCTCCGGAGCCGTCAAACCTCGCGACACCACGTTACGGGGATTCGATGGACCCGTGGGCGGACTATCGTCATGTTTTGCTCACGAGCCTATGGTTGCATCGACCCGCGTTTCTGCCCGTGCATCGGGCAAAGTCGAGGTTCTTTCCATGCGGAATTTTCTGGGTACGGCCAGCGCATTGGTGTTTGCGTTGCTGGTCGCCGCTACCGCGGTCGCCCAAGACGTATCCCGGCCTCCCGCCGAGCCGCCCGTTCCGCAACGCGAGGCGGACTCCAAGCCCCCCCAGAGCTTGCCCGTCAAGGAGGCCCTGCCCGCCGACGCCCAGGCCGAGAGCACGGCCGCCAAAAGCCTGCCCGAGGCCAAGAGCGAGCCGGAAGCCAAGCCCGAGCCGCAAACCGAGATCCAGCACAAGGCCGCTGCACCGCCCGCCGGCGAGCAGGCCAAGCCGAAGGAGAGCGCAGCGCCATCGGGGCAGGCGAATGTCGCGCCGGCCGAGCCGCCGCGGCGCCTTCCGGCCGACTCGGTCACCCACCATACCTTGACGTTGCCGGGGCGGACGCTGCGGTTCACCGCGACGGCCGGCGCCCTCTCGCTGGTCGATGCCCAAGGCCGCGCCCATGCGGAGATGGCGTACGTCGCTTACGCGCTCGAGGGCGCTGACCCCCGCAAGCGGCCCGTGGCGTTCGCATTCAACGGCGGTCCCGGCTCGTCCTCGGCCTGGTTGCACATCGGCGCCATGGGCCCGTGGCGGTTTCCGCTCGACACGGCGGTGGCAGCGACCGCGCCGCGCGTGGTGCAGCCCAATGCCGAGACGTGGCTCGATTTCACCGACCTCGTTTTCATCGATCCCATCGGCACCGGCTACAGTCGCGCCTTGGGCGCGGCACCGGCCGCGGAGGACGCATCCAATGACGAGGGTGACGGGTCGGCCGCCGGCAATCGGCGCTACTGGTCGGTCTCCGGCGATATCGAATCGGTGTCCGAGTTCATCCAGCGCTGGCTCATGAAGGCGCAGCGGACCGCTTCGCCGAAGATCCTGGTCGGCGAGAGCTATGGCGGCTTTCGCGCGCCCAAGGTAGCGCTGGCGCTGCAGTCCAGCCACAGCATCAGCTTGAGTGCGCTTGTCTTGGTGTCGCCGGTGCTCGATTTCTCGATGCGCCGCGGTCCCCACCGCCCGATGCTCTATGCCGGGCTGCTGCCGTCGATGGCGGCCGCGGCAATGGAGAAGCGCGGAGAGCGGCCGTCGCGCGCCACGCTCGCCGCCGCCGAGACCTACGCGCGCGGCGACTATCTTTCCGACCTGGTGCGCGGGCCGCGCGACAAGCCCGCGGTGGATCGCATCATCGCCAAGGCCACGCCCCTCATCAGGCTGGATGCGTCCGTCGTGCGTCGCGCCGCTGGTCGCATCGACGGCTTTACCTACAATCGCGAAGCGAACGGTACCGAAGGAAAGATCGCGAGCCTGTACGACGCGAGCATCACGGGATTCGATCCCGAGCCCAACGCGGCCAACCAGCGCTATCGCGATCCGTTCCTGACGATACTGAACGCGCCCATGACCGGCGCCATGCTCGACCTCTACGCGACGCGCCTCGACTGGAAACCGCAGCGGCGCTATTTGAAATCGAACCGCGAGGCCAATCGGCACTGGAATTGGGGCAACAGCCCCTCCTCACCCGAATCCGTGTCGGACTTGAAGACCCTGCTCGCCGGCGACCAGCAGTTGCGCGTGCTCGTCGCTCACGGGTTTACCGACCTGGTGACCCCGTACTTCGCGACCGAAATGATCCTCGATCAGATTCCATCGTTCGGCGATGAGACCCGGGTGGCCAGCGTGGTCTATCCGGGCGGTCACATGTTCTACAGCCGCGACGCCTCGCGCGAGGCCTTCCGCGTTGCCGCCCTGTCGCTGCTCGAGCGCGGCGCCGACGCTCCGGCGGAGCCGGCGCCCAAAGGCGCCACGCCCTGACGGCGCTTACGCCTTGGCGATCCAAACGTGGTTGTCGTGGAAGGCCGCGCCGCCGAAGGGCGCCACCTGATACGCGCTGGTCAGCGTGTTGAGACCCTCCCCGCCCTCGAAATCGTCGTTGGGCGGAATGCTCTCGACGATCACCACGCCGCGCTGAACACCGGCGAAGGCCTCCGCGTGGAGAAAGATCTCGCCGCGCTCGTTGCCCATGCGGATGCGGTCACCGTCCCGCACGCCGAGCGTGCTCAGGTCCTGCGGATGGATCTTGGCCCTGGGCCGCCCTTCGCGCGCCCGGCTCGACGGCATCTCGTTGAACGACGAGTTGAGGTAGCTGCGTGACGGGCTGGTGGCGAGGCGGAACGGATGGCGCGCGTCCGCCTGCTCGTTGATCTCCCAGTGGTCGGGGAGGCGGGGCGGCAGGTGGGAGATCCCCCACTCGTGCCGCCGCGACACCGGCACCGCCGGCCACTCCGGCTTGAAGCGGAACTTTCCGTCCGGATACGCGAAGCCGTTGATGTAGTGCGCCGTGGCGAAGTCCGGCTGGCAGTCGATCCAGCGGTTCTCCTCGAGCGCGTCGAGCGTGCCCCAGCCCGAGGCCTGCAGCGTCCAGTCGATGATCTCGCGCGGCGTCATGTCGAAGCCGCGATGGCGCGCTCCGACCCGCTGGGCGAGACCGGCGATGACGTCGTGATTGGAGCGGCATTCGCCGGGCGGCTCGACCAGCTTCGGCCCGAGCAGAATGTATTGGTGTCCGCCGCCTTGATAGACGTCGTCGTGCTCGAGAAACATCGTCGCCGGCAGCACCACGTCGGCCATCTTCGCCGTCGCCGTCATGAACTGCTCGTGCACGCACACGAACAGGTCGTCGCGCGCGAACCCTTTCTTGACGAGGCGCTGCTCCGGCGCGACTTGCACCGGGTTCATGTTCTGGACGAACAGCGCGGTGACCGGCGGCCCGTCCTTGATGTCGGCCGGATCGCCCGTCAGCACTGGGCCGATGCGCGACATGTCGAGCGTGCGCACCGTCGTGTCCTCGACGTCGAGGCCCTCGATCAGCGTCTTGTTCCATTTGAAGATGGCGCCGTTGTTGTGGAACGAGCCGCCACCCTCGTGGAGCCAGGCTCCGGTGACTGCCGCGATGCACGACGCCGCATGCATGTTGACGGCACCGTTGCGCTGGCGCGAGAAGCCGTAGCCGAGCCGCAGATAGGTGCGCGGCGTCGTGCCGATCATCCGCGCGAACCCTTCGATCTCCGCTACCGACAGCCCGGTGATCGCCGCCGCCCACTCCGGCGTGCGGCTCTTCAGATGGGCCTCGAGCTCGCGTGGACAATCGGTGTACTTCTCGAGATAGGGCCAGTTGGCGTAGCCGTCGCGGAACAGCACGTGCATCACCGCGCACGCGAGCGCGCCGTCGGTGCCCGGCCGCAGGCAGAGCGCGACGTCGGCCTGCGCCATCGTGCCGTTCTGGTAGACGTCGACGACGGCGATCTTGGCGCCCCGCTCCTTGCGGGCGTGAACCGCGTGAGTCATCACGTTGATCTGGGTGTTGACCGGATTGGTGCCCCAGATCACGACGAGATCGGACTTCGCCATCTCGCGCGGATCGGGCCCGGCGAGCTTGCCCGTGCCGGCGATGTAGCCCGTCCACGCCAGCGTCGTGCAGATCGACGCATACATGCGCGAATAGCGCTTGGCGTTGCGCAGCCGGTTGATGCCGTCGCGCATCACGAGGCCCATGGTGCCCGCAAAATAGTAGGGCCACACCGCCTCCGCGCCATACCGGCGCTCGGCCGCGAGCATCGCTTCCGCCGTCAGATCCAGCGCGTCGTCCCACGCGATGCGCTCGAACTGGCCGGAGCCTTTCGGTCCCTTGCGGCGCAGCGGATGGAGCAGGCGGTCGGGGTGATGGATGCGCTCGGCGTAGCGGGCAACCTTCGAGCAGATGATGCCGGCCGTATAGGTGTTGTCCTTGGCGCCGTGCACCCGGCCGATCCGCCCGCCACCGAGCAATTCCACGTCGAGCGCACAGGTCGATGGGCAATCGTGGGGGCAAGCCGAATGGCCGATCGAGACCCTGGCGTCCATGGTCGATCCCTTGGTGAACCGGGCTGGCCCGGCGGGCGTGGGCGCGCAGGCTACTTGACTTCGCGTTAGCGATAAAGCCGCGCCGGCACCGTCCGCCCGGCCGCTTCCGCTTGGACGATCGGCGACCGTCGGCTAAGAAGCCCGCGGGGGTTGGCATGGAGCGGGGCCGAACAAGGCCAAGAACGACGAAGGAGTGATACGTGTCGCGTGCTCTAGTCAAAGTCTCTTCGTTGAAATTGGCGGCCACCGCGCTGTCGCTCGCCATCGCCTCCTCGACAGCGCTGGCAGCGGACTGCGGCAACAGCGCGGGCGGCTTTGAAAGCTGGCTCGGCCGCTTCAAGGCCAAAGCCGGGACCCAGGGGATTTCCGGCTCCGCCCTCGCTGCGCTCGACGGCGTCGGCTACGACCCCAACGTCATCCGCCTGGACCGCTCGCAGCGCTCGTTCAAGTTGAGCTTCGAGCAGTTCTACGCCCGCCGCGTTTCCACCTCGCTGATCGCCAACGGCCGCCGCAAGCTCGCGCAGAACGCGGCCTTGTTCGACCGCATCGAGAAGCGCTTCGGCGTGCCGGCCCAGGTTCTCGTTGCCATCTGGGGCCTCGAGACCAACTACGGCGGTGACGGCGGCGGCGGTAAGTCGATCCTGACCTCGCTCGCTACGCTGGCCTACGATTGCCGCCGGTCCGATTTCTTCACCAACGAGCTCACCAACGCCCTCAAGATCGTCGCGCGCGGCGACATGACCCCCGCCCAGCTCCGCGGCGGCTGGGCCGGCGAGATCGGGCCGATGCAGTTCCTGCCGTCGTCCTACGTGAAGTATGCGGTCGACTTCGACGGCGACGGCCGCCGCGACCTCATCCGCAGCGTCCCCGACATGCTGGCCTCGACCGCCAACTACCTGAAGGGCTACGGCTGGCGCGCGGGCCAGGGCTGGGAGCCGGGATCGCACAACTATTCCGTCATCCGCGAGTGGAACAAGGCCGAGGTCTACGTCCGCACCATTTCGGTGATGGCGAGCCGCCTGTCCGAGGGGCCGCGATCCTAAAAGGATCGCCGGCCATCAATGCCCCCCCTTGTAGCTGCACCCGCCAAATCGACGGCAATGGGGCGCATTTTCGACACCGGTTTCGGGATTGGGCGTGCGCCCTCGAAAAAATTAACACTCCAGTAAACAGAATCCGGTGAGCGTCGTTTCAACCGTTCTCCTTTTGGGGAATTTCCTTGAAACGACAAGGCGATATCAAAGCGCGATCCGCCGCAGGATCCATTTCCCCTCGCAAGCGCCTCGGGAGCCTGCGGGGTATTGTCCTTTTCATCCTCGCCGGAATGGCCGGCTTTGTCTCTGTTTCGCTTTTGGCGCTTCCCGCTGTTGTCGACGAAACTGATTTCGGGCTTGCCGAGCCGGCCGAGGAAATCGCCCCGACCGGCCCCGTGGAGCGGCTTCGCTTTGTGTCGAATGAGTTCCCGGCCTTGCCCGACGAGGTCGCACCGATCGCGCCCGCGAAGCTGCCGCAGCGCGACACCAGCATCCTGAACGATACCTTTGCCGCATCCGGCGATCGCGCAGCCCAGCAACCCGCCGGCCAGCGACCCGCTGTCGAGATCGCGGCCAATCTGCCGCCGCTCGCCTTTCCGCCCGAGCAGCCGAGCGTGGCCTATTCCCGTACCGCATCGGCGGCGCCGATCGAGCAGAAGTTCGAGCAGAAGGTGGCTCCCCTACCCGAGGCCCCGAAGGTCGAGGCGCGCATCTCCGTCCAGCCGGACGAGGATGGCAAGGACGACGAAGCCGCCGTCACCTCGAAACCGTTCTCGCGCAAGCGCAACCCGACCCGCACCACTCTGGCGCGCGCGGAGACGAGCTCTCCCGGATTTGCCCTGGGCTGGGGTGCACCGATGCCGGAATGGTCGCCGTTCCGCACCCCTTACTGAGCCTGGCGCGGTCCGCGGGCCCATCCGGCCCTTCACATCCCCGCGAGGCCCGTTCCCGAACCGCCTGTCATGCCCATATCAGGGAGTAGGCTGGAGGCAATCCAGGTGAGCCATTCAGCGTGGAGATATGTCATGCAGGTCTTCGTCGTCAGTCTGATCTTCCTTGCCGCCAGCTTTTTCGCGCTTGCCGCAAATGCGGACGCGAAAAGTGCGAAGTATCGGAAGCACTACAACAACAACTACAACTGGGCGTATTCCAAGCACACGCCGGAAGGCATCCGCGCCCGCAACCTCGATCCGGCCGGCGACTACAAGGCTTATCCGAATTGGGCCCGCAGCGCGCTGTCGCCCAAGGGGGACATGTGGCGCTAGAGTGCTTCCGGAAAAAGCCTGTCTCGCGAAGGCGGGGATGTGAAGCGGTTTTCCGATAAGAAGCACGACAAAGCGAGGACCTAGGGTCGTTCCGCGATTCAACGATGAGCGGGAAGACCTAGTCGCCCCCATCCTGTTCGCCTGAGCAAACGGATGGCGCCTCGCGCCGTCCGCGGTCAGTTCGACATAAAGGGGAGGTCGGTGTCGTCCGGCTTGGCGCCGCACTGCGTCAGCAGGCAGTGGACCTGGCCACGATGATGGGTCTGGTGATTGAACATGTGCGCCACCAGCACCCACAGGGGCATCGTCATCTCCCGTCCCACCGCACCGGAATACCAGGTGAGGTTTCCGGCCAGCGTCTCGGCGCTGACCCGCTCGGTCCAGTCGATGATCACCTCGTCGAAGGCCGCACGCTCCCCCTTGAGGACCTCCCACGCCTCGATCATGCGGGGCGACTCCGCGATGGATGAAGCGGCCGGCTTCGGTGTCCCCGCGAAACGGCTCATCCACATCTGGTCGCCGTACAACAGGTGATTGAGCGTTCCCTGGATCGACCCGAAGAACGCCCCGCGCATCTCGCGCCGCTGCGCGTCCGACAGCGTATCGGCCGCCCGGTACAGCGACTGGTTCTGCCAGCGGTTGTAGCGCGCCATCAGGCGGGCATGGTCAGGGCTGATCATCGAGCACCCTGGGGTTGTCGGCGAATTTAGCCGACGATCTCTTCGGCGCGGAAATTGAGCGCGATCTCACGCTCGGCCGACGCCGGCTTGTCGGAGCCGTGCACGGAATTTTCCCCGAGCGAGCGGGCGAAGGTCTTGCGGATGGTGCCCTCGGCGGCCTTGGCGGGATTGGTCTCGCCCATGATCTCGCGATACCGCGCGATGGCATTCTCGCCCTCCAGCACCTGGACCACGATCGGCCCGGACGTCATGAAGGCGCACAGCTCGCCATAAAAAGGCCGATCCTTGTGCTCCTCATAGAATTTACCCGCCTGGGCCTCCGTCCAGCGGACACGCTTTTGAGCGACGATGCGCAAGCCCGCCTTCTCGATCATGGCATTGATCGCACCGGTCAGATTGCGCTCGGTCGCATCCGGCTTGATGATGGAGAAAGTGCGCTCGATGGCCATCCGCTTGATCCCGCTACTTGCTACGCGATTGAATTGCGGCGCTTATAGCGATGCCCCGACGGCGCTTCAAGACATCCCGTCGCCACTACAGCCGCGCCGCGACGGGGTCTCCGGCCCGCAGGTACGAGGCCGTGGATTGACAACGCTGGCGTTTTCCTTGCAGGTGGCGGGTTTGGCGGCTACGCGTCGGTTGTTGAGCGCGGCGCGCATGAATGATCGCCCCGTGAAGGGGTCAGTGGCGGAACCGAGCCGGAGTGGAGCAACCCTCACGGCGAATTGGATTCCAGCCGTTCAGGGCTTTTGAGTGTGCGATGGCGGGCGCAGCTCCCCAGATTGAATGGTATCTTGCGCGAGACGGCCAGCAGTACGGGCCGCTGAGCGAAGCTGAAATGCGTAAGTTCATCGAGCTTGCGCATCTGCGCCCGACCGATCTCGTGTGGCGCCAGGGCTTTGCGGAGTGGCGCCCCGCTGCCGCGATCTTCCCGTTGCGGCCGGCGCCACCCGTGGCGCCCACCCGGCCGCCGCCGGGCACCGAGCCTCGCCGCGCCCCCGAGGCCCGGCAAACCACCGGGCAACCCAAGACGCAAGGCGCACCCGCTGCCGGCCGATCGGCGCTGCCCGATCGCGGTGCCGCTGGCTCGGCCGCCAATCGGGAGGCGCTCGCGAAAACCGCACTGATGCCGGGACCGGGCGCGCCCCTCGACGAGGACGCCGAGGACGACTCGCGCACGGTCCGCGTCGGACGCGCGCCAGGCGGCCGCAAGCGCCTGATGGCGACGCTCCTCGTCCTGCTGGCCCTGAGTGGCGCCGGCTGGGTGGGTCTTCAGTATCGCGACCGCCTCGGCGCCCTGACCAACATCGCCACCTCGTTCCAGACTCAGGACTCCGAGCCGCTGAAGGCGCCGTTTCAGACCTCGGCCAACAGCCAGGAAAGCCTCGACGGGGCGCTGCAGAAAGCGGCGCTTTGGAAGATCATCAAGGCGGAGTTCCCCGAGTGGTATGAGGAGCGTCTCCGCGAGATGCTCAAGATCAAGACCGAGCAGCGCGGCGACGCCGCGCTCACGAAATACATGGCCGAGTCCGTCGTGATCCTGCGGCGGCGCCACGCCAATCTCGCGCTGTCGGCCTCGCCCGGCTCGCTCAAGCAGGTCGCCACCAGCTTCCTCGACAACCTTCGCCACCTGAGCAGCTACAGTGTCGAAGCCTGCTACGGGTTCATCTCCCAGGGCGAGGTCAGCCAGGCCGTGCTGCCGCTGCTGGTTCAGCCCCAGCACTTCGCGCCCATGCAGAAGCAGGTCACCGCGGTCTTCGAGGCCGTCGCGGAGGGCCGCAAGTCGCCGCAGACCCATTCGCGGCCGAACAAGGCCGACTACGACACGCTGGCGCAGGCCCTGACCAGCCGCGGCTGGGCGCAGGCGGATCTCGAGCTGTTCTCCGATCCGCGCGCGCTGGCCCGGGCCAAGCCCGAGCAGGTCTGCAAGATGGTTCAGGATTGGTTCGCCGCCCAGCTCTCCATCCCCGAGCCTGATGCCCAGTTGCGGCTGCTGGTGGAATCGCTCCGCCCGGTCGTGGCGGGCTGAGCCCCGACCTGGCGCTGGCGCAGCAGCGGCAGTGTCGGAGCGTTTTCGCCCGTCGTGACATTTTCCGCCGGAGCGGCTAAGCCGACGGCATGCTGCACATCAATGATCTGCGGTTCCGGATCGACGGCAAGCCGATTTTGGATGGCGCGACCGTGGCCATACCGACCGGCCACAAGGTCGGCCTTGTCGGCCGCAACGGAACGGGAAAGACGACCCTGCTGCGCCTCGTGGCCGGCGATCTGGCCCCCGACGATGGGGCCATCACCCGCGCCAAGGGCGCGCGGGTCGGCTATGTCACGCAGGAGGCCCCGGGCGGCGACGACACGCTCATCGATTGGGTTCTCGCGGCGGACACCGAGCGCTCCCGTCTTCTCCACGAGGCCGAGACGGCGACCGACCCCCACCGCATCGCCGAGATCCACGAGCGGCTGGCCGACATCGGCGCGCATGCCGCTCCGGCCCGGGCAGCCCAGATCCTGTCCGGCCTCGGCTTCGATGCGGCCGCCCAGCAACGCCCCTGCCGCGAGTTCTCCGGCGGCTGGCGCATGCGGGTGGCACTCGCCGCCGTGCTGTTCCTGGAGCCGGAGCTGCTGCTGCTCGACGAGCCGACCAACTATCTCGATCTCGAGGGCACGCTCTGGCTCGAGAGCTACCTCAAGACCTATCCGCACACCACGCTCATCGTCAGCCACGATCGCGACCTGCTCAATCGCGCGGTCACCGCCATCGTTCATCTCGAACGCGGCCGACTTGCGCTGTACACCGGCGGCTACGACGATTTCGAGGAGACGCGGCGCGAGCAGCAGCGCCTCGAGCTCAAGCTCAAGAAGAAGCAGGACGAGGAGCGCCGCCACATCGAGGCGTTCATAACCAGGTTCAAGGCCAAGGCGTCCAAGGCCACCCAGGCCCAGAGCCGGATCAAGGCCCTCGCCCGCATGAAGCCGATTGCCGCCCACATCGACGAGCGCGTCACGCCGTTCGTGTTTCCCGAGGCGCAAAAGCCGATCGCGAGCCCCCTCGTGCGCCTCGAGAACGCGGTGGCGGGCTACGAGCCCGATCGGCCGGTGCTCCGGAACCTCAACCTGCGCATCGACAACGACGACCGCATCGCCCTCCTCGGCGCCAACGGCAACGGCAAGAGCACGTTCGCCAAGCTGGTCGGCGGCAGGCTCGATCCCCTGGCCGGCACCGTGCAGGGCACCAAGCGCATCGATGTCGGCTATTTCGCCCAGCACCAGCTCGACGAGGTCAACCCGCTGGCCACGCCTTACGACATCATCACCCGCCTCATGCCCGACGCCACCGAGGCGCAACGGCGCGCGCGGCTCGGCACCTACGGCTTCGGCGTCGACAAGGCCGACACCCGCGCCGGACACCTGTCGGGCGGCGAGAAGGCGCGCCTGCTGTTCATGCAGTGCGCCTTTCATGGGCCCCACTTGCTGATCCTCGACGAGCCGACCAACCACCTCGACGTCGACAGCCGCGAGATGCTGGTGCGCGCGCTCGCCGACTTCGAAGGCGCCGTCATTCTGATCAGCCATGACCGCCATTTGATCGAAGCCTCCGCCGACCGGTTGTGGCTCGTTCGCGACGGCACGGTCGGCCCCTACGACGGCGACATGGACAGCTACCGCGAGCTGCTGCTGTCCGAGCGCGGCGGCCGCAGCGACGCCCGGCGCCCGGCCAACGGCAGCGACGGCGAGAGCCGGCAAGGCCGCGCCGACCAGCGCCGCGCGGCGGCCTCGCGGCGCGCCGAGTTGGCGCCGCTGAAGAAGACGGTCGACCGGGCGGAAAAAGACGTCGAGCGACTGACGCGGGAGATCGGCCGGCTCGACCAGCGGCTGGCCGACCCGGCCCTCTACAGCACCGACCCGGCAACCGCCCAGCAGCTCGTGATCGAGCGCGGCCAGCTCGCCAAGCAGTTGAATCGCAGCGAGGAAGACTGGCTCGCCGCGTCCGAGGCCTATGAAGCTGCCGCTTCCGCCATCTGAGGATCGAGGCGGAAGCAAGGCAAACTGAAGATTATCCCCGCTTTCCTCGCGCAGCAGATTGTCGTCGCTCGAGGCCACCGCAAATGCACGCGATAGGTGTAAGACTTCCCGACTGGGGAGCTGGTTGGCATCGATCCGCGGGGTGATCGGGCTGGATCGGGTTGAGGGACTTGGATCCGGCCGGCCGTGACCCGCTCCCCTCCTTTCTCCGCATGGCTCCCAAGGGGCCGTTGAGGCTTGCCGATCGCGGCCAATGCGGCCACCATGGACACTCCCGCACACTCACAACCATGCCTTCGGGAGCCGCCCAATGATGAAGCTGCTGTCCTCACAGGCCTCGCCGTTCGGGCGCAAGGTCAAGATTGCCGCCGCGATGAAGAACGTGCTGGGCGACATCAGCATCGTCGCCACCGACACCAACGTGCCGAGCAACGACGACCTGAGGAAAGAGAACCCGCTCGGCAAGATTCCGGTGCTGATCCTCGCCGATGGCACGCAGATCTACGACAGCCACGTCATTTGCGAATACCTCGACACCTTGAAACCGACCCCGACGCTGTTCCCGGCCTCCGGCGCCCCGCGCTTCAAGACCCTGACCCTCGGCGCCCTCGCCGACGGCCTGATCGATGCCGCGCTGCTGCTCGTCTACGAGAAGCGCTTCCGCCCCGAGGACAAGCACGTCAAGGCGTGGACCGACCGCCAGCAGCTCAAGGTCGACGACACCCTCGCCTATCTCGAGAAAAGCCCGCCGGCCTGGTCCGCGAGCCCCGACTACGGCCACCTCACGCTCGCCTGCGCGCTCGGCTATCTCGACTTCCGCCACGCCGGCAAATGGCGGGCCGGCCGTCCCCGCCTCGTCAAGTGGCTGGACGAGTTCGCCGCCGCCGTGCCGGCGTTCGCCAAGACCGCGCCGCCCCCGGCCTGACCTACCGGAGCCACGCCGATGCCCCGAACGTTCGACCCCGCCAAGGCCGCCCGCTACATCGACGAGGCCCACCGCACCCGCGCGCCCTACGAGAACCTCCCCGCCGACATCGCCCCCGCCACCGTCGAGGAGGCCTACGCCGCCCAGGAGGCGCTCATCCCGCTGTGGACGCCGACGCTCGGCCCCATCGCCGGCTTGAAGATCGCGACCACCACCAAGGTCATGCAGCAGCTCATGGGCATCGACCACCCGTGCGGCGGCATCATCTACGCCAAGCGCGTGCACGCCTCGCCGGCCACCCTGCGCCGCGACGGCTTCATGAACCTGATGGTCGAGTGCGAGCTCGCCATCCGCCTCGCCCGCCCCCTGCCCAAGGCGAGCAAGCCCTACACCGCCGCCACCGCCCGCGCCGCGGTCGGCCAGTTCATGCCGGCCTTCGAGCTCATCGAGGATCGCAAGGCGCACTACAAGAGCACGCGCGCGCTCTCGCTCATCGCCGACAACGCCTGGAACGGCGGCATCGTGCTGGGCACGCCCGTCGACGCCGCCCGCCAGGGCGAGGTCGATGGCATCCAGGGCACCTTGACCGTCAACGGCGCGAGCCCCCGCAACGGCAAGACCGACGATCCGTTGGGTGCGCTGGCCTGGATCGCCAATCTCGCGGTCGAGCGCGGCCGGCCGCTCGAGGCCGGAATGGTCGTCATCACTGGCAGCATGATCCCGACCGTGCCGATCGCGGTCGGCGACACGTTCGCGTTCGAGATCGCCGGCATCGGCAAGGTCGAGATGACGGCCGCCTAACGCGTCAGGCCATGCCCGGCCAGCGGCCGTCGGCGATCCGGCGTGTCTCGAGAACCGGGCGGCGGTAGAGGTACACCCAGGCCGTCGCCTCGCCACCGGCCGCCAGCATGATCGTGCGCTCGGCACGCTCGTACTCGTTGTGGGCGTGCGGACCGGAGACGATCCCCTCGTAAGAATCGAGCCAGCGCAGCGACTGCTCGGCCGAGGCCAGCTCGTAGGCTTCGCCGTGCACGACGTGCTCGCCGGCCGCATCCTCGACGAGCCCCGGATAGCGCCCGAGATCGTAGAGCCGTCCCCGGATGCTGGCGGCCCCGCGGCTCACGGACTCCCGCTGCAGCCGCTCGCGCGGCGCTTGGCCCATGACGCTGCCGGATGTCGACATCAGCGTGCCGTAGACGAACAGCAGTGACGGGCGGACGAATGTCATCTTTCCCCGCCCCTATCCGGCGATCTTCGAGAAATCCGCGACCTTGAGCGTGGTCCCGCGGATCTCCGCGAGCAGCTTCAGCCGGTTGGCACGCAGCGCCGCGTCCGGCACGTTGACCGTCACCTTGTCGAAGAAGGCATCGACCGGCGCCCTGAGCTCGGCCAGCGACCGCATCGCGCCGGCGAAGTTCTCGACGTTGATCGCCGCCTGCGTGTCGAACTTCACCTTCTCGATCGCCGCGAACAGCGCCTTCTCCTGCGGCTCGGCGAGCAGCGCGCCGTCGATGGCGCCGGCATGCGTGGTCTTGTCCTTCTTCTCCTCGATGGTGAGGATGTTGCCCGCGCGCTTGACGCCGGCCAGCAGGTTGGCGCCGTCGTCCGTGCCGAGCAACTCCGACAGCGCTTCCACGCGCTTGACGATCAGCGCCAGGTCGTCTTGGCCCGGCAGCGCGAACACCGCATCGATCAGGTCGTGCCGCGCCCCCTTCTCGCGCAGGTGGACCTTGAGCCGGTCGGCGAGAAAGGAAAGGAGGCTGTCTGATTGCTCTGTCTTCAGTGTCCGAAGCTTGGCGTTGATCTTCTCAGATTCGGGCACACTTTCTCCCCTTGCATAGCGATGCAAGATGGGAAGTCGATCAAGAAGAGCTTGTCCCTCAATTCCCTCGTCATCCCAATCTGCAACCAGCGGGCTGATTACAAACCATACCGGTCGGGGCCCACCACGATACTCAGCTTTTGGTATTTCGTGACCGCGCAGATCATTTCGCCAAAGTATTTCGTAGGCAACCTCGCAAACGTTTTTCACGCTCACCCGAAGATCATTCTCCAGCACGATCCGGATCACGCCGAGCGCCGCGCGCCGGAGCTGATACGGATCGCCACTGCCCGTCGGCTTCTCGCCGATCGCCCAGAACCCCACCAGCGTGTCGAGCTTGTCGGCCAGCGCCACCGCGATCGCGACCGCGTCGCCGTCCTCCTCCTTGGGCACCGTATCGGTCGGCCCCTTCGGCTTGTAGTGCAGCTCGATGGCGCGCGCGATCTCCGGCTTGGCCCCGGCGGCCTCCGCGTAATAGCGGCCCATCAGGCCCTGCAGCTCGGGGAACTCACCGACCATCCCCGACACCAGGTCGGCCTTGCAGAGCTGCGCCGCCCGCCGCGCATCCTCTGGCGCGGCATCGACCGAGCCCGCGATCTGAAAGCTGAGCTCCGCGATCCGCTCGACCCGGTCCCACTGGCTGCCGAGCTTCTCGTGGAACGTGATGCCCTTGAGCGCGCTCGCCATCACGTCGAGCGGCTTCTTCTTATCCTGCTCCCAGAAGAACCGCGCATCCGACAGCCGCGCCGCGATCACCTTCTCGTTGCCCGCGACAATCTGCGCCCCCGCATCCTTGGCGATCAGGTTCGACACCAGCAGGAACCTGTTGGCGAGTTTTCCCGTCTTGGGGTCTTTGAGCGAGAAGCACTTCTGGTGCTGGCGCATCGAGGTCGTCAGGCACTCGGCCGGCACCGCCAGAAACGCCCGGTCGAACGAGCCCATCAGCACGGTCGGCCACTCGGCGAGGCCCGCATTCTCGGCGAGCAGCCCGGCATCCTCGACCAGCTCGAGCTTGGCCTGGGCCGCCATCGCCTGCGCCTGCTCCGCGATCCAGCTCGCCCGCTCCGACGCCGGCAGCAGCACCCGGCGGTCCTTGAGCTTGGTGCCGTAGTCTTCGAAGCTCTTGACCGCGAACGGCGTGTTGCCGTGGAAGCGGTGGCCGCGCGTGACGTCGCCGCTCTCGAGCCCGGCGATCGCGAACGGCACCACCTTGCCGTCGAGCAGGCAGACAATGGAATGCAACGGCCTCACCCATGTGAAGCTGTCGGTTCCCCAGCGCATCGACTTCGGCCACGGGAACTTGCGCATCACCGCCGGCACCACCTGCGCGATGATCTCGGTCGCCTTGCGCCCCGGCTTCTCGATCCGCGCGACGTAGAAGTCGCCCTTCTTCGGGTCGGACACGAGCTGCGCCTCGTCGAGCGACTTGAGGCCGGCACCTTTCAGGAAGCCCTGAATCGCCTGCTCGGGCGCACCGACCCGCGGCCCCTTGCGCTCCTCCGAGATCGCCGGCGACTTGGCCGGCACGCCGGCGACCACCAGGGTGAGCCGCCGCGGCGTCGAGAATGCCAGGGCCTCGCCGGCGGCCAACCCTTCGGCCTTCAATCCGTCCACCACCAGGCGCTTCAGATCCTCCGCCGCCCGCGTCTGCATGCGGGCCGGAATTTCCTCGGAGAACAGCTCGAGCAACAGTTCGGACATCGCCCTCAGCCCGGAATCTGATCCACGGTCGCCACGATGGCAAAGCGGTCGGCCAGCTCGGCTAACGCCGCGCGATGCAGTTTATCGGCCGCGATCACGCCGCCCATCGGGTCGGGCAGATCGCGCGTCGCCGCCGCGTCGGCCGCCACCGTCGCCTTGTAGCCGAGATCGAGCGCCGCCCGCGCCGTCGAGCTGACGCACATGTGCGTCATGAACCCGGCGATCACCAGTTGCGTGCGGCCGATCTTCTTGAGCGTCGCGTCGAGGTCGGTCTGCGCGAAGGCGTTGGGCAGCGGCTTTTGCACGATGCTCTCGCCGCCGGCCGGCTTCACCGCGTCGATGATCGCGCCGCCGCGCCCCTCGACGTCGAACAGCCCGCCGGCCCGCCCCTTGTGCTGCACGTGGACCACCGGCGCACCGGCCGCGCGCGCCTTGACGAGCAGCCGCGCCAGCGCATCGACCGCCGGCTTCACGCCCGGCAGCGCCAGCTTGCCGTCGAGGTATTCGTTCTGCGCGTCGATGATGACGAGCGTCGATTGCGACAGCGGGACGGGACGCATGTCGGCTCCGGCCATCTCCAGCAGAGTCTTCGGTGCGGTCATCTCAACCTCTCATTTGTCATCCTCGGGCTTGTCCCGAGGATCCATCGGGCCGCGATCTCCTTAGCGGAGAGCATGCGCTGCACCTCCGCATCAAACGGACCGCGGAGCCAAGTGGATGATTGGATCCTCGGGACAAGCCCGAGGATGACACCAAGGACCGTGCCACCGTCTGATCTACCACCGTTCTCCGTCTGTCGGCCCTCCAACTGCCGAGCAGGCGCTTGCAATACGTCATCCGGAAATACAGCTTTGGCCAGCCGCGCTGAGAACGGCGTCATATGCAGAAACACAACGAACACGAAAAAGAGCATTGACCAGCCCAGGGGTACTGATCCTCGCCGCCAAGAGGCCCATCCTAGCGCAGCCCCAAATGGGAGCATGATGAGCATGGCTCCAAGCATCGTGTCGAAATTGCGCGAAATATCAACTTCCAGTTTCCGACGTTTGGCCGGATCGAGGGTCGGCCAGAGAATACGAGCCACGTCCTCAGCCGCACCCGTAGCGACGAGATACGCAGCGCCGACGACAACGAGGGCGACAGAAAACCAGAAGATCGGCCGCAGGCTACGCCAGAACAAGGCCCCGGCAATCATGATACAGGGCACTGCTACGACGAGAGCACCCAAGAGGGATGCGTGGGAAATCACACCCCACCTCCCGCCGTCTGCAGCCACGCGCCGCAGCACGCTTTCGCCAGCTCGCGCACCCGCAGGATGTAGCTCTGCCGCTCGGTGACCGAGATCACGCCGCGCGCATCGAGCAGGTTGAACAGGTGAGACGCCTTGATGCACTGGTCGTAGGCCGGCAGCGCCAATTTATGTCTTGCGCCTTCCGACTCCCCTGCGGGGAGCCGGCCGGAAGGCGCGGAGTCGGAAGGCGCACCTTGAGACAGCAGCGCCTGGCACTCCTTCTCCGCATCGCGGAAGTGCGCGAGCAGGATGTCGGTGTCCGCGTACTCGAAGTTGAAACGCGAGTACTCCTGCTCGGATTGCAGGAAGACGTCGCCGTAGGTCAGCTTGCGGGCGTCGGTGCGGCCGTTGAAGTTGAGGTCGTACACACGGTCGACGCCCTGCACGTACATGGCGAGCCGCTCGAGCCCGTAGGTGATCTCGCCCGACACCGGATTGCAGTCGAAGCCGCCGACCTGCTGGAAATAGGTGAACTGCGTCACCTCCATGCCGTTGCACCACACCTCCCAGCCGAGCCCCCAGGCACCCAGCGTCGGGCTCTCCCAGTCGTCCTCGACGAAGCGGATGTCGTTCAGCGTGGTATCGATCCCGATCGCGTCGAGGCTCTGGAGATAGAGGTCCAGGATGTCCGGCGGCGACGGCTTCATGATCACCTGAAACTGGTAGTAGTGCTGCAGCCGGTTGGGGTTCTCGCCGTAGCGGCCATCCTTCGGACGGCGCGAGGGCTGCACGTAGGCGGCATTCCACGTCTTGGGCCCGAGCGCTCTCAGCGTCGTCGCCGGATGGAACGTGCCGGCGCCGACCTCCATGTCGTAGGGTTGCAGCACCACGCAGCCCTGCGCGCCCCAGAACTGTTGCAGCGTCAGGATCAGATCCTGGAACGACTCGCGCGGACGCAGCTCGGCGGTGGCATCGCCAGCCGGCGCTTTCGCAGCCTTGGCAGTCTTCGTGGGCATGGGAGCTCGCGCGCCGTTGTCTTCGAGGTCTCGTGGCGGCGCACTATACGGATTTGGCAGGCGGTGTCACGGCTGGCGGTCGGACCGCCCAGAGTGCTTCCGGAAACGCGCATCACCGGCCCGGCCGGTAGACTCCCGCCTTCTCGTCCCACACGAGGTTGCCGAGATCGAGCGGCTCGCCGGTGATTTCCGAGGCCCGCCGGCGCATCTCGGTCTCGGCGCGCTCCGCCTCGGCCGCGACGCGATCGAGCTGCCGCGCCACCCACCGGTAGCCGGCATAAAGGCCCGCGCCTGCCAGCGCCAAAGCCACCAAGTGCGGCATGGCATCCCTCCTCCTCGTCCGGCGGTGCGTGGGAATTCTAGCGTCTCTCTAGAGGCCGAAACGCGACCACAGCGCCCGCGCTTCCATAGCCGACACCAGATCATCCGCCAGCGCAAGGGGCATTGCGGCCGGCTCCCCCGATCCGAAGCTCGGCAGGCGGCGGAAGCGCGACAGCAGCCCCCCGCCGCCGATCGGCACCGGCTTCAGCACGACCTTGTCGCCGTGGATCTCGCGCATGCGCGTGCGCACGTCCGAGACGCCGTCGATCAAGCCGAGTTCGAGCGCCTTGGCCGCCGACCAGAACGCACCTGAGAAGAGTTCCGCGTCCGGCCCCTTGAGGCGCGCCGCGCGACGGTCCTTGACGATGCCGATGAACACGTCGTGTACATCGCGCTGGATGGCGCGCAGGCGCTCGATGTCGTCGGGGCGCTCGGGCTGGAAAGAATCGAGCAGGCCTTTGTTGGCGCCGGCCGTGTAGACACGCCGGTCGATGCCGAGCTTGGCGATCGCCTTGTCGAAGCCGAACCCGGCGCTGATCACGCCGATCGAGCCGACGATCGAGGACGGGTCAGCGTAGATTTCGTCGCCCGCCACCGCCAGGAAGTAGCCGCCCGACGCCGCGACGTCCTCGCAGAACACGTAGACCTTCTTGCTCTTCTCCTCGGCGAGCTGGCGCACGCGCTTGAAGATGAGGTTCGACTGCACCGGCGAGCCGCCGGGCGAGTTCACGACAATGGCGATGCTCGGCAGCTTGGACAAACTAAAGGCCCGCTCGATCGCCGCCGCGGCGGTGGCCAGCGACAGTCCAGGCCGTAACGGCGTGACGAGACCGATCGGGCCGGAGAAGCGCAGCACCGGCACAACGGCAGGACGTCGGAAGGGCCACATGTCAGCTTTCCAAAAGCGCCGGGCACGAGCGTGTCCGGGCGGCGATTGCGGGAGTGCGATGCGCCCACACTTAGTGCACCCACCGCGCCTCTTCTAGCCCCTCGTGAACACCTTGAGCGGCGCGCCGGTGCGCAGGATCGCCTCGACCGGCGGCAGAAAGCCGTTGCCCTCGCCGTGCAGCACCAGCGGCGGCAGGAGGGAGAGCGGCGCCCGGCTCCCCTTCCGCGCCTGGACCAGAACCCGGACGGCCGGCGACCCGGCCCGCGGTAGGATCGGCAGCACCCGGATGTCGCCGAACCGGCCCTCGAGCGCCCCCAGCAGCTCGCCCAGCGCATCGGCCCGATGGATGACCGTGGCGGTGGCGTCCGCTCGCGCCATCCGCGCCAGAAAGCGCACCCACCGGTCGAGCGCACCGGCCGGCATCGCGTGCGACCCGGCCTTCAGCCGGTTGCGCGGCGCCCGCCCACGACCCTCGATATTGAACGGCGGATTGGCCACGACGTGGTGAAAGCGGCCGGCCGCCAGTTCCGGCACGACCTCGGCCGGCAAGGACCTTGTTACGTCGATGGAATGCACGCTCACACGCTCGGAGAGCTCGTTCCACACCACGTTCTGGCGCGCCAATCGCACCAATTCCGCGTCGTTTTCGACCAGCGCGACGCGTGCGCCGACAACGCGCACGGCCACGCAAAGGCCGACAACACCGGCTCCCGCGCCGGCATCGAGCACATATTCACCCTCTTGCGCCGCCACCGCCGCCGCCAGCAGCACCGCATCGATTCCGGCCCGATACCCCCGCGTCGGCTGCCGCACCATGACGGCGCCTCCGAGAAAGGCGTCGAGCGTCGTGTCGCCCTGATCCACCTCCGCCGCGTTACTCGGGCTCATCGCGTAAGACCCATTCGCCAAGCCCTGCGTCCACCAGCACGGTCCGCGCCTCCGCCCATTGCTCTGACGCAACCAGAATCCGGCGCGGAAGCATGGCGATGGAGCCCTCCATCGCGCTCATGTAGGAATCGGCGAGAAACGGCGTGAGCCCGGCCTGACGCAGCAGCGACTCGACGTGGTTGAGCAGCACTGGATCGTTGCTCTTGACGATCGCCCGCATATGGCCTCCAGGATGGCTCCACTCACGTCACGCGTGCGGCAATGTGGCCTGACGGACCGTCCGCAAGCCATGGTTATATCAGAACTAAATGGGAATTTGGGGAAATGGCCGTGGGGATCGTCGTCCCGCTCGAAGATGCGCGTGAGCCGTCGGACAGCCTGAAGCCGCTCGTCGATCTGGTCTCCGAGGATATGGGTGCGGTGAATCGCATCATCCTCGATAAGGCTGTCTCCGACGTCGAGCTGATTCCGGAGCTCGCCCACCACCTCATCGATTCGGGCGGCAAGCGTTTGCGCCCAATGCTCACCATTGCCGCGGCAAAACTGTCCGGCTACGCAGGCGAAGGGCATATCCGACTGGCCGCCGCCGTCGAGTTCATGCACACCGCCACCCTGCTGCACGATGACGTCGTGGACGACAGCGACTTCCGCCGCGGCAAGCGGGCGGCACGATTGCTGTGGGGCAATCAGGCGAGCGTGCTGGTCGGTGATTTTCTGCTCGGCCAGGCCTTTCGGATGATGGTCGACGTTGGCTCGCTGCCGTCCCTCAAGATCCTCTCCAACGCTGCCGCGGTGATCGCCGAAGGCGAGGTCATGCAGCTCGCGGCCGCCAAGAACCTTGCGACGACCGAGGACGAGTATCTCAGCATCATCAATGCCAAGACGGCGGCGTTGTTCTCGGCCGCCGCCGAGGTGGGCGCCGCGCTGGCCAATCGCCCGACGGCCGAACAGGCGGCGCTGAAATCCTATGGCAGAACGCTTGGCATTGCCTTCCAGCTCGTCGACGACGCGCTCGACTACTCGGGCGACAGCGGCAAGCTCGGCAAAGCCACCGGCGACGATTTCCGCGAAGGCAAGATCACGCTGCCCGTCATCCTGTCCTATCGGCGCGGAAACGACACCGAGCGAACGTTCTGGAAACGCACCCTGAGCGAGGGGCAGTCTGCCGACGCCGACCTGCAGCAGGCGATCGGCCTCATGCGCAAGCACAAGTCGATCGAAGCGACGCTGGAACGCGCGCGCTACTATGGCGCCATCGCCCGCGACGCATTGGCGATCTTTCCCGACAGCCCCGCCAAAAAGGCGTTGCTGGACGTCGTCTCGTTCTGCGTGACGCGCGCCCACTGAGGCCGGCGACAGCCTCCTCGAAGCGATGAATGATGGACAGTGGCAGGCCGCCGGCGCGCAGGGCCAGCCGCTTCCGCTTGGCTACTGGATGGGCGGCGTGCGGCCAAGCTGAGTTTCGGTACGCTTCTTCGGCACCTCGGTTCGCAAGGCCGCCTTCGTCTTCTTCTTCGCAACGCCGGCTTGCGGCCGGTCCGGCAGACCCTTGCCGAGCTTTTTCCTGATCCGCTCCGCGTCCTCGGGCTCAGGATTCAAGGTGAGCGCCTGGTCCCACTGGAAATTGGCTTCACGCTGGCGCCCGACCTTCCACAGGGCATCCCCTAGATGGTCGTTGAGCACGGGATCTTCCGGCCGCAGCTCGACGGCCCGTTCCAGATAGCGCACCGCATCCTTGAAGTTGCCCAGCCGGTAATGGGCCCAGCCGAGGCTATCGATGATGTAGCCGTCGTCGGGTTTCAAGGCGACGGCCTTCTCGATCAGCCCCATGCCCTGCTTGAGGTTGCGGCTCTGGTCGATCCAGGAATATCCGAGATAGTTGAGCACCAGCGGCTGATCGGGGTTGAGCTTCAGCGCCATCTGCAGGTCCGCCTCGGCTTGCGGCCACTTCTTCACGCGCTCGTAGGAGGTGCCGCGCGCGTACCAGTAGCCCCAATGCCGCTTGTCCGGCTTGGGGATCAGCGCGATCGCGCGCCCATAGTAGTCGATCGCCTCGGCGTAGCGCTTGCGCGCCCGCATGATCGTGCCGAGCGCATCGAGCGGCTTGATGTCATCGGGATGGGCCTGGGCTAAGACCTCGAGCAAATGCTTGGCTTCGTCCACGCGCTCCAGCAGATTGAGGTTCACTCCTTTGCGGATCTCGATCGACAGCTCCAGCGGCGTGCCCTTGGGGATGCGGTCATAGATCTCGATGGCATCGGCATAGCGGTTGGTCTGCTCGTGCACGTTGGCGAGCGCCGCGAGCGCGAACGGGAACTCCGGGTGGACGTAGAGCGCCATTTGCAAGTAGAGCACGCCGATGCTGTATCCGCGCTCCGCCGACAGGGCTTCACCCAGCCCATAGAACACTTCGGCTAGCCCCTGATCGACCGTGGCGATCAGCGGCTCGACCTTTCCGCCCGCATCGAGCCGGTCGCGCAGCGCCGCGATCATTGGGTGCCCGTCGCCGCCGACCTTGTCGAGATGATCCCTGACGATCATCCGCGCAAGCTTCACATCGCCCGCGATGGCCAGGTGCTGTGCATAGGCCATGGCCGTGCGCGGCGTGCGCATGTCGCTGCGGAACACGCGCTCGTAGTTCCGCCGTGCCTCCGCCGCGCGGCCGCCTACGTCCGCAATCAGCGCGCGATGATAGTTGATATAGAGCCGCGCCCACTCCGGCTGCCGGCCACCGTCCAAGAGATCCAACGCGGCCTGAACGTCGCCCTCGGCGAGCTTGACCCAGGCGCGCGCGAGCGAGCTTGTCAGCTCTCCGATCGGATTGGTTCCCGAGGCGCGGAAACTCTCGTCCGCACCGACGAAGTTCTTGGCCTTGAAGTCGCGAATACCGAGCACCATGCGGCCCATGCGGTGGACCGGCTGCGTGACGACGAGCTGCTCGGCAAGCTCGATCGCGCGCGGCCAGCGTGCCTCGGTGGCCTCCATGAGGAAGGCCTGCTCGATCAAGACTTCGCTTCCCGGATCGCGCATCAGCGCCTGCCGGTAGAAATCCGCCGCCGAGCTGGTGTCGTTCGCGCTGCGGGCAAACCGGCCGGCGAGGTAACCCCCAAGCACGGATTTGGGCTCGTCGACGCGTTCCGCTGCCCGACCGTCAACCGGCGTCGGACTGGCATCGATGACCAGCAGGAGCCCAGCAGCCAGGACGGCCCAACCCACCTTCGACACGGACGAACGAGAAGAGTGCATTGCACCTCTCTCTATGGGGCAGCGCGGCCCTGGATGATTCGTTAGACATGCAAGCCTACCAAACACCACGGTGCTTTGGCGACTCTGAGGCAGGTCCGCTCCGCCCGGCAGCTCACAATTCCCTACGGCTCGGACATCGACGCTAGCACAAGGTCGTCAAGAAAACCCTGGGCAATTGGAATCGCCTTAAGGCTCCGGTGTTCCGCCTCGGAGGACTGTGGAAAAGCCGGCAGCATCGATGTTGGCGCCACTCAGGATAACGGCCACGCGCCGCCCCGAACCGCGATCGGACCCCTTGACCAAGGCCGCAAGCCCGGCCGCGCCGGCGCCTTCTGCCAAATTGTGCGTGGCAGTGTAATAAAGACGCACCGCGGCGGCCATTTCGTCCTCGGAGACCCGCACCACCTCGCGGGCCCCTTTGCGGATGGCAGCGACGGCATCCGCATGGGGGTCGCGGCAGGCAAGGCCATCGGCAAACGTTCGGGCGGCATTGGTTGGAACCGGCCGGCCCGCCTCGAAGGACAAGGCGATCGCCGGTGCCGCCTCGGCAACCACCCCGATCACGTCGGTCTTCAAGCCGAGAAGGTCCCGCACCCCCATCACCCCGCAGATGCCCGAGCCCATGCCGATCGGGACATATACGGCGTCGAGCTTATCCACCGCCGTGAACAGCTCGAGCGCATAGGTCGCAACCCCAGTAACCAGCCGCCGGTCGAAGGAGGGCACGAAATGCAGCGCCCGCTCCCGGGCCACGCGTGCGGCGAAATCCTTGGCCTCATCGAAATCCCGGCCATGCTCGATCAGCTCGGCACCGAACGCGCGCATGGCTGCGTTCTTCTCCACCGAATTGCCGTGGGGCACCAGGATGACGCACGACAGGCCGGCGAGGCGCGCAGCCAGCGCGATCGATTGGCCATGGTTGCCCCGGGTGGCCGTGATGACGCCCTTGACCTCCGGCTGGGAGCGCTTCAGCCAGTCCAGGTAGACGAGCCCACCACGGACCTTGAACGCGCCGATCGGCGTGTGATTTTCGTGTTTGACCCAAATGTCGCACCCGGTGTGATCCGCCAAAAGTGGCCAGGAATATTGCGGCGTCGGGCCGAAGTGCGCGTGAACGAGACGCGAGGCGGCATCGAGTTCGGCACGGGTGAACATGAGCACTCCTGAAGCGTCGAAAAATCAGGCGGGAGGGCAGTTTCCTTTAACTCTCTGTTGATCGGGCCAATCGGTCGCCATCGCAATCACTTTCCCGTGTGGCCGGAACGGTGTACAAAAGGTGACTCGGGTGGACGGGGTGTTGGCGTATGGTTACCGACGCGGCGCTGCTGCGCGTCCTTTCTGCGATTGTGGCAATTTCTTGCTGCGTGATGGGCGGCCCTGCTGAGGCGCAGGCCCCGGCTCAGGCTATTCGCGAGTCAGCATTTCAATTCGTGGTCTCGTCGAACGCGCCTTCCGCGTTCTCGCGCGACTGTCAGGTCAGTTGTGCCGCCTTCAGCGGACCTTCTCCCTTGCGCAACACCAGCCGGGCGATCCGTATGGGCCAGCCGGTGCGGGTGATGGCCATCGGATCGTCCTCCACCGTTGGCGTCGGCGCCTCGACGCCTCGTGCGGGCTACGCCCCTCGCCTCGAAGTTGACTTGGAGCGAATGATCAAGGGTATCGATGTCGTGATCATTCCGCGCGGCATCTCCGGCGAGACGGCCGTCGGAGCCGCCAAGCGCATGCAGCAAGAGGTCGCGACGGCCCGGCCCGATCTGGTGATCTGGCAGGTCGGCACCAACGACGGCATGACGGACACCGATGGCGAAGCCTTCTCTGAGCTCGTGCGCCACACCGTGCGCATGCTGCGTGCAGCGCGGGTCGACGTCGTCCTGATCGATCCGCAGTATGTCGAGCGGCTGGCCCACGATACGGCCTACATGCGCATCGTCCATGCGGTGAGCGCCGTGGCGCGGGAAGAACGGGTGCTGCTCGTCAACCGGTTCGAGACGATGGCCGATCTCGCGCGCCACCGGGGCAATGCGACCTTCCTGGCCAGCGACAAGTTCCATCTGAACGACCTTGGCTACCGCTGCATGTCGGAATACGCGGCGCGCGCCATTGTTGCGGGCCTCGTGCAGGCCGACCGCGAGCTTGCCGCCCAAAACTAGGGCGGACCCGCGCGCATGCGCCATCGGACCCGGGGCGGTCGCCCCGGCTCACAAGAGTCACCTACATGTTGGCGTAGTTGGGCCCGCCCCCGCCCTCCGGGCACACCCAATTGATGTTCTGACTTGGGTCCTTGATATCGCACGTCTTGCAATGCACGCAATTTTGCGCGTTGATCTGAAAGCGTGCGCCGCCGCCCTCGTCCTTCACCACCTCGTACACCCCCGCCGGGCAATACCGCTGCGCCGGCTCCGCGTACTCGGGAAGATTGTACGCGATTGGAATGCTCGGATCCTTGAGCCGCAGGTGGACTGGCTGGTCCTCCTCGTGATTGGTCCCCGAGAACGACAGGTCGGTCAGCTTGTCGAACGTCAGCACGCCGTCGGGTTTCGGGTACGCGATGGGTGCCGCATCCTTGGCTTTTTCGAGCGTCGCGAAATCGGCTTTCCGGTGCCGCAGTGTAATCCCGAGCCCGATGCCCGGAAGGATCGTGTTGAGCCACATATCGATCCCACCCAAGGCGACGCCGGCGTAGGTACCAAACCGCGACCACAACGGCTTCACGTTGCGCACAGCTCTCAGATCTTTGGCAATCGGTCCCTTGCGCACCGCCGTCTCGTAGGCGTCCAGACGGTCGTGCGTCCGCCCTTCGACGATGGCCGTAAATGCCGCTTCGGCAGCATGGATTCCCGAGAAGATGGCGTTGTGGCTGCCCTTGATGCGGGGCACGTTTACGAAACCGGCCGCACATCCGATCAAGGCGCCGCCCGGAAAAACCAGCTTTGGGATCGATTGCCATCCCCCTTCCGTAATCGCCCGTGCGCCGTAGGAGATCCGTTTTCCTCCGGCAAACGTCGAGCGGATGGCGGGATGGGTCTTGAAGCGCTGGAACTCGTCGTAGGGCGACAAGTAAGGATTGCGGTAGTTGAGATGTACGACGAAGCCGACCGACACCAGGTTCGGCCCGAAGTGATAGAGAAACGATCCTCCGCCGGTCGTATTGTCGAGCGGCCACCCGAACGTGTGCTGAACGAGCCCTGGCTTGTGCTGGTCGGGCGAAACCTCCCACAGCTCCTTCAAGCCGATTCCATATTTTTGCGGCTCGCGGCCCTCCGCCAGCTTAAAGCGGTTGATCAGTCCTTTGGCCAGCGACCCTCGGGCACCTTCCGCGATGAGCGTGTACTTGCCGCGCAACTCCATGCCGCGCGTGAACGTATCTTTCGGCCGCCCATCCTTGCCGATCCCCATGTCGCCGGTGGCAACACCGACCACCGCACCGGCCTCGTCGGTCAGCACTTCTGACGCGGCAAACCCCGGATACACCTCGACGCCGAGCTCGGCCGCCTGCTCACCCAGCCAGCGCACCAGCGCGCCGAGGCTAACCACATAGTTGCCGTGGTTGTTCATCAGCGGAGGCATGAGGATGTTGGGCAACCTCACATCGCCCGCCGGCCCGAGGAACAGGAAACGGTCTTCGGTGACCGGCGTCTCGACCGGGGCGCCCTTCTCTTTCCAATCTGGGATGAGCGCCGTCAGTCCCGCCGGGTCGATGACCGCGCCGGAGAGAATGTGCGCGCCGACCTCGGACCCCTTCTCGACGACGACAACGGAGACATCCTGGCCACGTTCGGCAGCGAGTTGCCGGAGACGAATTGCCGCCGCGAGACCGGCCGGCCCACCACCGACGATGACGACGTCGAATTCCATGGCCTCCCGCTGGGGAAGCTCCACCTCGTTGCTCTCCATCGCCGCCCGCATCTCCCGCTGATTTTCCGTTCCCTGGATTACGACCCGCTGCTGGCGCGAGCGTCAAGGCCTTGGCGACCACATGCCCGTCCCAGCCCTTACCCCCTAGCGCACACGCGACGCATCCACATAGAGTGCGGCCAATGGGCGAGCAATCTCGACATCACGCCATTCGCGCACTCCTGGCGTGGCACCGCGACATGGGCGCAGGCGAGGCGATGAGCGAAATCGCCATCGACTGGCTTGCCGAGGGCCGTCGCGAGCCAGGCGCCGATTTTCGGCTCGAGCCCACTCCCTCGCCCGCCCCGGTTCCAGCGGCCGTTCCGGGCCACCGGCCCGCCGATGCACCTTCGACCGGGCCCGTCCTCCCCACCCAACCGCGGCAATTCCCGACCACACCACCCGATGCCGCCGAGCTGGCGGCTCGAACCGCCGCGCGGTCCGCGGCCTCCTTGGACGAGCTCGCCGAGACCCTGCGTCGCTTCGACGGCTGCGCGCTCAAGGCCACCGCCAAGAACCTGTGCTTCTACCGCGGCGCGGCGCGCGCTCGGATCATGCTGGTGGGCGAGGCGCCCGGCCGCGACGAGGACCTCGAGGGCAAGCCGTTCGTCGGTCGGGCGGGACAGCTCCTCGACAAGATGCTCGCAGCCATCGGACTGGACGAAAGCACGGTTCACATCACCAACATCGTGTACTGGCGCCCGCCGGGCAACCGCACACCGACGCCCCAGGAGGCACAGGTCTGCCGCCCCTTCCTCGAGCGCCAGATCGAGCTGGTAGCACCCGACATCCTGGTCCTGCTCGGCGGCGCCGCGGCCAAGCATGTTCTCGACGTCACCGAGGGCATCATGCGCCTGCGCGGCAAATGGCGAGACGTCGCCATCGGAGGGGTGACCGCCAAAACGATGGCCACGCTGCATCCGGCCTATTTGCTGAGAACCCCGGCCGCCAAGCGCCAGGCCTGGCGCGACCTGCTTGCAATCAAGTCGGCGTTGACCACGAACGCCGCCTGATGCTGGGCCATTTCACCGCGATGCCTTCAATTTGAGATGATTTCTTAAAGTAACACCAAAAACTTAGTCGTACCGTGATCCATCGGGCGAATACGCCGGCAACCGACATCAGCATCGCTGCAACGGGGAACGTCCTAACGTGAGCACCGGGTTGGTATATTTGCGGCCCATGCCAGTTGCCTTCGTGCGCCGGATCGGCCCGCGATCGCGCTCCGTTGCGGAAGCCTGGGGCATCATGCTCGGTTGGCTCGACAATCATCGCCTTCGCCCGCACATCACGCGCGGGTTCGGTTTGGTGCGCGACGGCGCGAATGTGGCGCCCGAGAAACGGCGCTACGAGGCCTGTGTCGAGCTCATTTCCGGGCTCGACGAGGATCCCGCGGCCGGCATCGGCGTGAAAATCCTTCCCGGTGGCGCATTTCTGCGCCAACGCCATCAGGGTCCCCTCGCGAACGTCGGCGGGGCGTTCTCATCGATGTATCGGCAGGACGTGCCGGCCCTCGGCATCGCCATCGACCCGACGCGGCCCTTCATTGAGATCTATCTCGATGATCCCAAGCGCACCGCGCGCACCGCCTTGCGCGTCGACCTGTGCGTTCCCGTGATCGGCGCAGCCAACACGGCAACCCAACGATCCTCCACCGATCAAGCCGCCTGACCTGTTGGCCCGCCTGTGTGGGTTGCGCAGCACGCCCAACCGACGGACAATGGCGCGCGCTGCGCACGTAGGCTGCGGATCATGGCCAAGATCGACGAAACCCGACCATTCATTCCGATCGGAATAGCGGTCCTCACCGTTTCCGACACGCGCGACCGATCGACGGACAAATCCGGGGATGCCCTGGCCGAACTCATCGGCGAGGCCGGTCACCGGCTCGCGGGCCGCGCCATCGTCAAGGACGACGTCGAGGCCATCCGCTCGCAGGTCACGGCGTGGATTGCCGATGCGAACATCGACGTTATTGTCACGACAGGCGGCACGGGGTTCACCGGCCGGGACGTAACGCCCGAGGCCATCAAGCCGCTGTTCGAGAAGGAAATCGACGGCTTCTCGGTCGTCTTCCACCAGATCTCGTTCCAAAAGGTCGGCACCTCGACCATTCAATCCCGCGCCTGCGCGGGTCTTGCCGGCGGAACGTATATCTTCTGCCTGCCGGGCTCACCTGGAGCCTGCCGCGACGCCTGGAGCGGAATTCTGAAGTGGCAGCTCGACAACCGTCACCGCCCCTGCAATTTCGTAGAGATCATGCCGCGCCTGGCGGAGTGACGGCCGCCACATCCTTCGACTGTGCGGCATCGGCAGGTCAGGCGCCGGGCGACTCCTCGCCGTTGAGGCGCGCCGCTTTCGCATGCTCGATCGCAACGAGGTCGAGCGCGGCGCTCGATCCATCCAAGACCGCGCGTGCGATCTGCCCGAGAAAGAACGTCAGCACGCCCGCCGCGATGAGCACAGCGGCCCCGACGAGGCCCTGACCCGCCAGCACGGCAGCGCCCGGAATGACCGCAGCGTGCTGCGCGACGAGCCCTTGCTGGAGGGCAAGGATCAAAATCCCGCCGACGCCAGCCGTGAGACCCAGCACGGACAGCGCCCGTGCGAGGATACGTCCGATCCGGTAACGCGGCGCGGGCGCGGGCAGGACCAGGCGTCGCGCGCCGAGGGCCGCACCAACTGGTGCAATCCGAATGTTCTCGCGCGGAAAGCTCGCCACCGTCCGCGCCGTCGGCGACGCCGGTCCGTGGTGACCGTTGGTCCCGGAAGCGGCGCCCGATCGTGCGGCGGCAATGGTCGGCAGCGAAGGGGGCACGTCCGTGGTTCGCCGCGCCGAGATCCTCGCCAGCGCCTCGCGCGCGGTCGCCGCCTCCGGCGCTGCGGCATGAAAGTCCGTGAGGTGACGGTAGAACTGGACGGCGTACTCGAACCGGCCCTCCGTCTCCGCGCGACGGCCCGCCTCGAGGATTTGCGCCGCGCTGTATTGCGCTGTGGCTTGCGGCATCATCGTCCACCTCACCTCCCCAGGTGAGCGGCAAGCTTACATCACCGGGCGCAAGGAGTCTCAGGCACGATCGCGTTATGCCATTATTTCGCCAACACGATGTGCGCGCCGCGCCCCGACATGCCAGGGCAGTACACGTCGCCCGTACCACGGCATAGCGCTCAAGTCGTCGGCTGTGTCGACGTCGGCGAGCACCGAGACCATGGCGACACGCGCCTGCGGCAGGCTCGCGCACGTGTCCGCCAGCGCATGCGGGCTCGACCACCGAACGTTCTGAAAAACGATACCACTCCGAAAAAGCGGCCGCGTCCCGATCAGCCAATATCCGCCGTCCTGAGCGGGGCCCAAGACGACGTCGTGAGCACCGAGCGCCCGGAAAGCCCGCCTAATCTGGCGCGGCGTCACAGCCGGAATGTCGCTTCCGATGATCACTACCGGACCCGGCCTCTGGCGAAGCAGAATGCGCCGCATGCGCGCGCCGAGATCGCCGTCGCCTTGCCCGATCCGCCGGATGCCCGACGGCCACAGGCCGGAGCTCCTGCTGCTGTCCGGAGACACCGCAAGGATCAGGTCCCAGCCGCCGGCGGCACGCAATCGATCGAGCAACGCGGCCAAAGCATGTCGAGCAAAGAAGGTCGCCCGCCCGGAACCGACCTCCTGCGCGAGCCTCGTTTTGACGCGGCCGGCGATCGGATGCTTGGCCATGACCACGAGCCGGCGCATGAAGGGCGCCGCGGGTGCCCGCGACGCCCTCCGAGATGCGTTCGTAACACCGTGAGGCCGACCCATCGTCCGCCTTGGCTAGGCCTTGACCGCCGTGAACGCGTAGCCGTTGCCATCCTTGGCGAGCGTGCCCGCGCCAGGCAGGCCGTAGTGGTAGCCCGTCACCGTGATCTTATCGGCGATGGCGCGATCGAACATTTTGCGCCGGTTGCTTTCCGCCATGGCGGCGTCCTGGTCGAACGCGGCTTGCCAGTTCGGATTTTTGACGAACAGCGCCGGCACGTTGCTCACGTCTCCGAGAACCATGAGCTGCTTCTTGCCGGAGGACACGAGATAGCTGGTGTGACCCGGCGTGTGGCCATAGCTCGCCACCGCGGTGACACCCGGAACCACTTCCTTGCCGTCCTCGATCTGGCGAATGTTCTTCCATTTCGGGAAGGTCGCCTGGATGCGCTTGGCGAGCCCCTGTCGCGCTTCCGGAAGCTGGGCAATCAGGCCCTCGTTCGTCCAATATTTGTACTCGGCGGCCGGCATCACGATCTCGGCGTGCGCAAAGACTTGCGAGTTCGTGTCTTTGCTCATCAACCCGAAGATGTGGTCGGGGTGGAAGTGCGTGACGGCGATGGTCGACACCTGCAGCGGATCGAGCCCTGCCTTGTAGAAGTTCTTCGCCATCATCAGCCCGGCCGTCGGCGCAGCCTGGCCGCCGGTGCCGGAGTCGAACATGATCGTCTTGCCCTTCGACTTGATGATCGTGACGGTGAACGGGATCGGCACATAGGCATCGGTCAGGCCCCCGGCCTTGAGCGCGGCTTTCGTTTCATCGACACTGGCATTCTTGATGAAGGCAGGATCGTGCGCCTTCTCCCAGGTTCCGTCGTAGACCTGCGTGACCTCGATATCGCCGACCTTGAACTTCACGAACCCCTTGTCGAAAAGCTTGGCATTCGCAGGGCCCTTCTGCGCCGCGGCCGGCGTGATGAACGACACGGGGCGGTCGAGTCCGAACAGCGCGGTTGCCCCCGCAGCCGAGACGACAAATTGGCGACGTGACAGATGAAACATGACAGTCCTCCCGATTGTGCGGCTGGTCCTGCCGCCACGACAGCGGCTCGACAGCCATCCGTCCCTGCCGCGTGCCGCACGCTACGACCAGTGCCCGTGCGGGAAAACGACGGCGCGCGCTCTCTCACGGCATTTTGATCACGGAGCAATTCGTTGCACGCCGGTGCGGACCTCACCCATAGAGGCGTGCGATCGTGCTCACCGGCACTCTCAGGTAGAACAGCGCGAGGCACGACACGTTGCGTGCAACACGGACCACATACCCGTCGCGCTTGTAGCGATCGGCACTGGTGACAGCCTCAGTGCGCAGGATTGCGATGCGACGGCGGCCGAGGCGGCGCATCAGATCGACATCCTCCATCAGCGGCCATTCGCGATAGCCGCCGATGCGGTCGTAGAGCCTGCGGGGCAGGAGCAGGCCCTGGTCTCCGTACGGCAACCGCAGCACCGCGCACCGCAGGGCAACACCGAGTTCGACGAGGCGCGGCTTGAAGCCGAGATCATCGAGGGCGAAGCGGAAAGCCGCCGCCGATTCTGGCCGCGCTCCGGCATCCACACGATCGATGAAGGCTGCCGTCTCGCGCTCCCACCCGGCAGCGAGCACAGTGTCCGCATGCAGAAAGAGCAGCCACGGAAAGCGCGCCGCCTCGGCTCCCGCTTTGAGCTGCTGGCCCCGGCCGCGCTCCGCCCGCAAGATCACCGTTCCCGCCGCCTCGGCGACCTTCAATGTCCGATCCGACGAGCCACCATCGACGACGATGACCTCGCGCACCAGCCCGTCCACCACCGCCGGGACCAGCGCTGTGAGCGTGGCCGACAGCCCGGTGTCCGAGTTGAGGGTCGGAATGACGACCGAGATCATCACGCCACCGTGATCGTTCGATGAGGAAGTACCCCTTATCGGCAGCCTCGAGCGATGTGCAATGGGTTTCGCATGTTCTTGATTTGTTCCAAGTCGCTTGCTAGGCTGCTGCTGAAGCAATGCAGCTATGGAGGCCCCACCCATGCTCCCGCACGACCCGGCAGGGGAGAGCGCGGATCACCCCTCGCTGGTCGACGGCGAGCGCCGGCGCGGGCGCGGCGCCCGCTCGAACCGGGTCGGCCGCTACGAAAGCGAGGTGCGCGAGGAGTTCGACGACGGCTGGGAGGGGCTGGGCGAGCTCGAAGCCTTCAAAACCGAGGTGCGCGTGGAGGCAGCCCGCAGCATCATCACCACCAATGACAGCCCCGACATCAGTTTCGAGCAGTCCATCAATCCTTATCGGGGATGCGAGCACGGATGCATCTATTGCTACGCCCGGCCAACGCACTGCTACCTCGGCCATTCGGCGGGCCTCGACTTCGAGACCAAGCTCTACGCAAAGGCCAATGCGCCCGAGATCCTCGAGCAGCAACTGGCGCACCCGCGCTATCAGCCGAAGACGATTGCGCTGGGCACGGTCACCGATCCCTACCAGCCGATTGAGCGCGAGCACCGCATCACGCGGGGCATCCTGGAGGTCCTGGACCGTACCAGCCATCCCGTAGGCATCGTCACCAAGTCGGCACTGGTGCTTCGCGATATCGACATCCTGAGCCGCATGGCCTCCCGCGGCCTCGTCAAGGTCGCCATTTCGGTCACCACACTGGATCGCCGGATCGCCCGGAAAATGGAGCCCAGGGCGGCCACACCGCCCAAGCGCATCGAGACGCTCCGCCTGTTGAGCGAGGCCGGAGTGCCCACGCAAGCCATGGTGGCGCCGATCGTTCCGGGCCTCAACGACAGCGAGATCGAGCGCATCCTGGAAACGGTGCACCAGGCGGGCGCGCGGGACGCTGGCTACGTGCTCCTGCGATTGCCTCTCGAGATTAAAGAGCTGTTCCGGGAATGGCTGGCCACGGAATTCCCCGATCGGGCCAGCCGCGTCATCAATATTCTGCGCACCATGCACGGCGGAAAGGACTACCGTTCCGAGTTCGGCATTCGCCAGCGCGGCTCGGGTCCCTATGCGGATCAGATCGCCCTTCGCTTCAGGTTGGCCCTCAAGCGCCTCGGGATGAACGAGCGCAAGCTGCGCCTGCGCACCGACTGCTTTGTCCCACCAGTGTTGCCCGGGGGGCAGCTTTCCTTGCTCTAACCCTTTTGACAGGCCACGCCCGCGCCTCGACACTGCGCCATGGTGGAGCGCGATTCGCGGCGGCAGGCGACGTTCGAGCTGGAGGAGGTCTCCCTCCGGCTCCATGGCGGTCCAATTGCCGGCATTGACGAGGCTGGCCGCGGCCCGTGGGCGGGTCCTGTGGTAGCGGCGGCCGTCGTGCTCGACCCCATCCGCATTCCGCAGGGAATCGCCGATTCGAAGCTTCTCGAGCCCGACGAGCGCGAAGCAATCTTCGAACGCATTTGTTCCACCGCGCTTGGTATCGGCGTCGGCACCGCCGACGTCGAGCGCATCGATCGCGACAACATTCTCAACGCCACGCTGTGGGCCATGCGCCAGGCCGTCCTCGGGCTGACACACACGCCGAAGCTATGTCTGATCGACGGCAATCGCGCCCCGCAGCTCCCCTGCCCGACCCGGACCATCGTGTCCGGCGATGCCAAATGCCTGTCGATCGCCGCGGCCTCGATCGTCGCGAAGGTCACGCGAGACCGTATGATGATAGCGCTCGGGCGCGAATATCAGGACTACGGCTTCGAGCGCCACAAGGGCTATGGAACACCGGAGCACCAAGCCGCCATCACCCGCCACGGCCCGACTGCCCATCACCGGCGGTCCTTCCGTCCGATTCAGCTCGCGCTCGGTCTGGTCGACGCCTGATCTGCGGCAGGTTCGCCTTTTGTCCGACAGAATTATTTGCCGTGATGGCCCGATCGCGGGCGGTCGTTAACCCACTCGATTCACAATTCGTTTACCTTGTGGGTTCAAACGGGCCCCGGTCCGTTCTCGCCGTGAAACTGTCCCCCGTAGCGTCCAGTCATCGAGTTGCGTCCCATGGTCTTGCGTCGCCGTATCGCCGCGTCCCTGCCCGTCAATTCCGTCCTCGTTGGTGATTGCCTCGCGGAGCTCGCCAAGCTCCCCGACGAAAGCATCGACGTCGTTTTCGCCGACCCCCCTTACTACCTGCAGCTCGATGGCGAGCTGCTGCGTCCCAACAACACCCGCGTCGACGGCGTCGACGACGACTGGGACAAGTTCCACGGCTTCGCCGACTACGATCGCTTCACGCGTGCCTGGCTCGGCGAATGCCGCCGCGTCCTGAAGCCAGACGGCGCGATCTGGGTCATCGGCTCCTACCACAACATCTTCCGCCTCGGCGTCGCCCTCCAGGATCTCGGCTTCTGGGTGCAGAACGACATCGTCTGGCGCAAGACCAACCCGATGCCCAATTTCCGGGGCAAGCGTTTCACCAACGCGCACGAGACGCTGATCTGGGCCGGCCGCGGACAACGCTCGCGGGTGACCTTCAACTACGAGGCGATGAAGGCGCTCAACGACGACGTGCAAATGCGCTCCGACTGGCTGTTCCCGATCTGCTCGGGGCCCGAGCGGTTGAAGGACGACGACGGCCGCAAGGCCCATCCCACGCAGAAGCCCGAAGCCCTTCTACATCGCGTGATCCTCGCCACCACCCGGGCCGGCGACATCATCCTCGATCCGTTCTTCGGCACCGGCACCACCGGCGCCGTCGCGCGCCGCCTCGGGCGCCGCTACATCGGCATCGAGCGCGACCAGGACTATGCGGCGGCCGCGCGCGAGCGCATTGCCCGCGTCGTGCCGCTGCCGCCCCCCTCGCTCGAAACTATGCCATCCCGGCGCACCGAGCCGCGCGTGCCGTTCGGCACCATCATCGAGCTCGGCATTCTGGAGGCCGGCGCCCCGCTTTTCGACGAGCGCCGCCGCGTCCGCGCCGAGGTCAAGGCCGACGGCACCATCGCCTGGCAGGGCTCCCAGGGCTCCATTCATCGGTTGGGCGCCACCGTCCAGGGCAAATCGGCGTGCAACGGTTGGACGTTCTGGCACTACGAGGTCGAGGGTCAGCTCAAGCCGATCGACGCCCTGCGCGAGCAGGCCAAGCGCCAGCTTGGCCTCACCCGGCCGCAGCTCGTGGCGGCCGAGTAGCCGCGCAGACCGGAGAAAAAAAGCAGGCGCGGCCAGCCCGTCCAATTTGGGGGAGATCCTGGCGTCGAACCAAGAATTGGACGGGCCGACCGCGCGTTCTGCCAGGTGGCGGCTTCACCCGGCGAGAACGGACGCTCCGCAGCGAATGCCATGCACACGCACATCGGCCTCTCCGAGGTGCACGCCCAAGGCGGTGAGAAGCGTGTAGACGACTTGGTCGAGCGGCCTAGCGACGGTGCCGAGGATCGTCGCGACGAGGTTCGAGATGGTGCCCCCTAGGCCGAGATTCAGGCCCGCGACCTGCACCTGGAGGTCGAGGTTGCGCAGCAGCGAGCTAATCAGTGACTCGGCGAAATTGCTGGTGTCCGCGCGCTTGATGGTCTTGCTGTCGACGTCGGCTTGAGTAAACGCGAGCATCGTGTCGCGGGTATTGCCCATCGTGACATGAGAGGAGCCGAAAACCTTCGCGAGGGCGACATCCACCATCTTGGCCGCCGTCACCCTCGGCGCAGTCGAGAAATCATTGAACCGCGGCGATTGCAGCTCGCCGATCCACGCCTGGGCAATGCCGGGCCGCGTGGCGATCGTCGCGGTGGCGTCGCTCTGAGCACCGCTGCTGCAGGCAACCTCGGCCAGCCGGCCCTGCGCATAGGCGACGTCGATCATCACCGGCAGCTTGATTTTCGCGCCGGCCAGCAGCCCGCTCCCGGCGACCTCCGCCGTCAGCCGCAAGCGCATCTGGGCGGTGCGGATCATCGAGTCCGCCTGCCCAACCGTAGCCCAACCCGACTGTTGCGGCAGCTCGCCGATCGCGAGCTCGAGCTTGAGGCTGAGCAGGCCGGGAATCGCGACCCCGAGATCGGCCGCAACCTGGCGACCGCCATTCGCGATCACCGCGGCGGCCGACACCACCTCGAGAGCGGTGAAGGTCGCGTCGAGGCCGGGGTTCGGTTGGCCGATGGACGCGGCGGCAAGCGGCCCGAGGTTGAGGAGAGCCGTGAGCGGCACCGTGACCGAGCTGAGCGAGCCCGAGCCCAGCAGCGCTGTGAGCGCGGCCGCTGCCGACGCGTCGTGATTGGCAGCCGCCACCGCAGCCATGGCCCTCACCACATCGGCCATCGTGGCGTGGGCGCTGAGCACGTCGGAGTACGTGCCGGCCGTGACGCCGACCTGGGTTGCCAGGGCGTCGAGGAACGGCTGCATCTTCACGTCCGCTTGCGCGAGCGCGTTGTAGTCCATCACCGACAGCGCCACGTTGCCGCCAACGAGCGCGCCGAGCACCTTGTTCACCAGCCCGTCGCGTACGGCAAGCAAGCGGCTGCCCACGGAGAAGGTCGCCTGGGACGCGCTGACCGCAACCGCCCGCACCTCCATGTGCATGGGTTCGCTGGTGAAGTAGCTCGCGAAGTAGACCCGGCCGGCACGGCGCGCGACCACCTCCACGGCATTGCCGGGCGACCCGCCGGCGCGGAACCGATCGGTGTGGCGCAGCCTCGGATCGCCCTGATAGGAGCCCTTGGTGACCTGCAGGGAGCTCAAGCCGTCGATGCCGTTGGCGGCCATGGTCGCAGCCGCCGCGGCGTTGGCCCGCTCCATGTCGGCGGCTGCGGCAAGAGCGGCAAGATCCACCGCGCCTTGCGCCGCGCGCCGCTCGAGGTAAAGCGATCCCATGTCGACAGCCAGCGCCGCCGCCGCGATCGAGACCGGGAGAACGGCAGCCGCGATGACCGCGATGCTGCCCCGCTCGTCGCTGCCCAGCGACCGGCGGCCGCACACTCGCGATTTGGCCCACGCAAACATACTCTTCAACTCCTTCTCCATGTTCAGTAGCCGCCGCGCTTGATCGTCGATATCCGCTCGATGACCTGACTGGGCATCGGCACCAGGCCGGACATCACCCAGATCGGAAGGTCGGAAGAATCGAAGCGCACCAGGACGCGGAACTGGGTCGCGTCGTTCGGAGCCGGGCCCGCTTCCACCGAGACATCGCTGGCGGTCAGCAGCGGATAGTCGGGTGCGTGGAGAGTGACGTGGTCGCGTGCAATCGTCGTGCGCTCGCTGTCGGAGAGACCCGCGACCGAGGCACGCGCGGCATCGGCAGCGAGCTGCTCGACGCTGTGGGCGGCACCGAGATAGATCCCGTAGGCCATCAGCCCGAAGACGATGAGCAGAAAGACCGGCAGGCAGATCGCGAATTCGATGGCTGCGGTACCGCGCTCGCTGCCGAGCCAGGCACGAGGAGATTTCGGGGCACGTTCGGTAGGCATGTGGAAGTCTCCGCAGCCCGCATCATCCCGTTCGATGCGTGAGGCGAGTATCAAACAGAATGTATGAAATTTGCGTAAGTGATCTGCGGATTTAGACGGTGAAACAACGTCTCCACACAGCGGTTTTCAGCGCAGAACGAGCGATATTTATTGCGCTCTACCGGGCATCGGATAGTGGATGACGCAGTGCATCGTTCAGCTCTTAAATACTACAAAATAGCATATTTCAGTAGCAACGCTGGGTCGCGTCAGTGGTCTCTGAGTGCCAGCGCCAACACCTTGCGCATCACGCTCGGCAGCGCCTGCCGGTCGAGATCACGCCGGGCTACCCACCGGCAGCGACCGGCATCGGCCCAGAAGGTCAGCGGCGTCTCGACAGGCACGATCGCCCGGTAGGTCAGCAACTGCAGACGGAAGTGCGTGAAGGTGTGATGGACGACGCCCGGAACCGGCCACCAGTCCGCGTGCACCGGCGCGCCCCGCAGCGCGTCGTCCGCCGCCAGCCAGCGGTCGAGCCATTCGGTCGACGGCACTTCCATCATGTGCGCGAGCAGCCCCGTCTCCGGCCGCCGGCGCAATAGCACATGGCCGTCTTCGCGCAGCGCGAAGAAGGCGACCCCGAACCGCTCCGGCCGCGCGCCTCTCTGCGTGCGCGCCGGCAGCTCGCTCTCGAGCCCGAGCGCATGCGCCGCGCACTGCCGTTGCAACGGACACATCAGGCACGACGGCCGCTTCGGCGTGCAGATCGTAGCGCCGATATCCATCATCGCCTGCGCGAAATCGCCGGCTCTGCGGTCCGGCGTGAGCGTCGCCGCCAGCGACCGCAACGCGCCCTTGGCGCCGGGCAGCGGCTCGCGCACCGCAAAGAGCCGGGCGACCACGCGCTCGATGTTGCCGTCGACCGGCGTCGCACGCCCCCCGAACGCGATCGCCGCGATCGCCGCCGCGGTGTAAGGGCCGATGCCCGGCAGCGCCAGCAGCTCCGCCTCGCGCGACGGAAACCTGCCCCCGTGCTGAGCGACCACCGCACGCGCGCAGGCATGAAGATTGCGGGCGCGGCTGTAGTAGCCAAGCCCCGCCCAGGCTTGCAGCACCTCGTCGAGCTCGGCGGCGGCCAGGCTGCTCACCGTCGGCCAGCGCCGAAGGAATGTCTCGTAGTACGGGATGACGGCCTTGACGGTCGTCTGCTGCAGCATGATCTCGCTGAGCCACACCCGGTAGGGGTTCGCCGCCTTCCCCGGAGCGACGCGCCACGGCAGCTCGCGCCGCTCGCGATCGTACCAGTCGAGCATCGCCGGCGCGGTATCGCGCCCGGCGGCTTCCCTCTCGCGTTGCCGTATCGCCACAGCAGCCACGGTATCACCTCGCAGACGGCGCGAATCACCGCCCCGATGGTAAGCACGGCAGCGTCGAATTGAAATGCGGGAGGACGCTTTCGGTGAGTAGGCGAGCGATCGCGACCATGGTATCGGCCGCCGGGACACAGTCCGCTCCGCCACGCCGGCGGACGGGCTCGAATTCGCGCGCGATCGGCAGCTTCGTTCCCCATCTTACGCAGAAAGCATTTGAAAAATATGGCTTCTCGGCCGCGGCCCTGCTGACGGAGTGGACCGCCATCGCGGGCCCCGAGCTCGCCGGCTTTACGCAGCCCGAACGGCTGAAATGGCCTCGCGGCGTCGATGCCTACGCCGAGGTGGCGGCCGACGCGCGCCATCGCCCCGGCGCCACCCTGGTGCTTCGGGTCGACGGTGCCCGCGCCCTCGATGTGCAGTATCAGGCCCGCCAGATCGTCGAACGCATCAATGCCTACTTCGGCTATCGCGCGGTGGCCGATCTGCGCTTCGTGCAAGCCCCGGTCGCGGCGCGCCCGCTCACACACCGCCCGCATCCCCTGCCGGCACCGGCACCGCTGCGTGCCCGCCCTGTCCCGCATCGCCCGGCGACCGAAACGGACTTGCGAGCCGCCCTCGAGCGGCTCGAAGCCAACATCCAGGCCGGCCGACAGCCTGCGCGCGCCACAGTGGTGTGACATCGCGCGCGCCTGACGCAAGTGTGACCGGCATTCAAGTGGCATTCAGCCCGGAATTGCCCTAATCCCACCGTGACTTGCCTATCCCCTCGTGATACCGCACGCAGTTGAGCTAGCTTAAGGAGGCTCTCGTTGATCGACGCCCAGTCCCCCCGTGGCGCACCGCTGATGTCCCGGCGCAGGCTGATCGCCGCGAGCGGCGCGGCTCTCGCTGCCGGCGCCGGTATCCTGTCGTTTTCCGCGCTGCGGCCGGCTCTCGCTCAGAAAGCGAAGAGCCCGGCCGAGGTGCCGATGGAAGAGCTGATGAAGCCGGGCGCTCTCCCCGATCTGGCCCTCGGGCCGGCGGATGCCAAGGTCGTCATCGTGGAATATGCGTCCATGACCTGCGGCCACTGCGCCAACTTCCACAATCAGGTCTTCCCGGAGCTCAAGAAGAAGTACATCGACACTGGCAAGGTGCGCTTCATCATGCGCGAGTTTCCGCTCGACAATCTGGCGGCGGCCGCCTCGATGCTGGCCCGGTGCGCCGGCGGCGACAAGACCTATGGCCTGATCGAGGTGCTGTTCGCCAAGCAGGATCAGTGGGTGGTACGCGGCAACCCGGTGCCGAGCCTGTTCGAGATCGCCAAGCAGGCCGGGTTCACCCAGGAAAGCTTCGACAAGTGCCTGACGGATCAAAAGCTGCTTGAGCAGATCAGCGCCGAGCGGACTCGCGCCAGCGATGTCTTCGGGGTGAACTCGACCCCAACCTTCTTCATCAACGGCAAGCGCCTCGGCGGCACCAGCTCGTTGTCCGATTTCGACAAGGCGCTGGAGCCTCTGCTCAAGGTGTAGGTCACCGGCCCAGCTCATTCGGGGAGTATCGACGTCGTGCCGCGCGCAGCTCTCTGGCTCATGCCCACGCTCGCCGCCTCGCTGCTCGCAGCCTGCAGCGGCGAGAACCTGTTGAGCCAGGGCAGCGTTCCTGTCGCCTCGGACGGAACGGCGTTCGTCGGCACCACCAGCGATCAACCGCAGTTCAACCCGTTCAAGGACGCGAGCGCGGCCGCCGTCCCCGCCCGCCAGGTCATGGTCGATCCGCCGTTGGCGGAGGTCATGAAGACCGGGCCCCTGCCCGAGATGGCGCTCGGGCGCCCCGATGCCCCCGTCACCATCATCGAGTACGCGTCGCTGACCTGCCCCTACTGCCGCAAGTTCCAGCTCGAGGCCTTTCCGGAGCTCAAACGCCAGTACATCGACACCGGCAAGGTGCGCTTCATCCTGCGCGAGTTCCCGATCGGGTTCCAATCGGGCGCCGCAACCATCGCCCTGCGCTGCGCGCCGCCGGAGAAGTACTTTGAACTCTATGGGAAATTCATGACCCAGCAGGGCGCCTGGGTGTCCCAGGAGGTCCGCCGCGACCCGATTTACAAGATTGTGGCTCAGGTGGGGATGACCCGCGCGCAGTTTGACGCCTGCTATCAGAATCAAGGCATGATCCAGGGGCTCAACTGGGTCAAGGAGCGCGGGCGCACGCTCGGTGTCATCGGTACGCCGAACTTCTTCATCAACGGCAAGCTCGTGAAGAGCGTGATCGGCATGAAGGAGATCCGCGAGATGGTCGATCCGATCGTCTCGGGACGTGTCGCAGCAGGCGATTCCGCAATCGCGCGCTAGCCGCCGCTGCGCTCGCTTGGTCCTGCGGGCGGGACAAGAGGATCGCCATTGCAATGCAGATCACCCGGCTCCGGCTCCTCGGTTTCAAATCGTTCGTCGAACCGACCGAGCTGACCATCGAGAGAGGCCTGACCGGCGTCGTCGGCCCCAACGGTTGCGGCAAGTCGAACCTGCTCGAAGCGCTGCGCTGGGTCATGGGCGAGACCTCTCACAAATCCATGCGCGCCGCCGCGATGGATGATGTGATCTTCTCCGGCACCGTCGGCCGTCCGGGCCGCAACTCGGCGGAAGTGACGATCTTCCTCGACAATCGCAATCGCTCCGCTCCGGCCGAGTTCAACGACAACGACACCATCGAGATCACGCGGCGCATCGAGCGCGAGGCCGGCTCCGCCTATCGCATCAGCGGCAAGGAAGCCCGCGCTCGCGACGTCAAGATCCTGTTCGAGGACGCCGCCACCGGCGCGCGCTCGCCGGCCCTCGTCCGTCAGGGCCAGATCGCCGAGATCGTCAACGCCAAGCCCGAGCAGCGCCGCCGTATCCTGGAGGACGCTGCGGGCGTGGCGGGCCTGCACAGCCGACGGCACGAGGCCGAGCTGCGTCTCAAGGCGGCCGAGAATAACCTCGCGCGCTTGGGCGACATCCTCGGCCAGCTCTCCGGACAGGTGGACGCGCTCAAGCGCCAATCCCGCCAGGCCCGGCGGTACAAAGAGATTTCCGGCGAGATCCGGCGCGCCGAGGCCCAACTGTTTCATCTCCAGTGGGCTGCCGCGCAGGCGCGGGTCGATGCCGAGGAAGCGGGCCTGGTCGAGGCGGTCAGCCTGCTCGGCATGGCGACCGAGCAGGAAGCCGAGCTGCTGCGCCGGGAGGCGGAGCTCGCCGACGCCATGGACCCTCTGCGCGAGGAGGAGGCGCGTCGGGCTGCGGCTCTCGCGCGGCTCGGCGTCGAGCAGGCGAATTTCGAACGCGAGGCCGAACGTGCCGCCGCCCGCCAGAAGGAGGTCGAGGCGCGCAAGCTCCAGCTCACCACCGACCTTGCCCGCGAGCAGAGCCTGGTGACCGAGGCCCGCGACATGCTTGAGCGGCTAGCCCGCGAGGTCGAGGCCCTGCGCGCGGCCGACGAGGCCGCCGAGCGGGAGGACAAGAAGCTCAGGAGCTCGTTGCCGCCGGCCGAGGTCGCGCTGGCCGACATCGAGCGCGAGCTCAATGACCTGACCGCTGCGGCATTCGAGGCCCGCGCCCGCAAGAAAAGCCTCGAGGAGAGCCTGGACGAGCGCCACAACCAGATCGCTCGGTTCGAGCGCCAGCTCGTGGCCCTCGACAGGCAGGCGCAGGAGATTGCCGCTCGCGCGCCCGATGCCCAGAAGCTCGCCGAGACGAGCTTGGCCGGCCAGCGCCTCGCCGAGCAGCTCATCCGCATCGAATCCGAGACCGTCGGTGTCGACGAGGCGCTGCGCCATGCAGCCGCCGAGGCCAAGGCCGCTCGCGAGGCGAGTCAGCAGGCCGACCTCGCCGCAAGCCAGCTCACCGCCGAGCTCACCACCCTGACCAAGCTCGTCCTGCCGCCGCGCACGGATGGCCGCCCGCCCGTCGTCGAGCAGATCCGAGTCACGCCCGGCTACGAGCTGGCCCTCGGTGCGGCTCTTGGCGACGACCTCGACGCGCCGGTCGCCGACGACGCGCCCGTGCAATGGCGCCACGTCGACCCTCATCCCGACGACGCGCGCCTGCCCGAAGGCGTCGAGCCGCTGATTGGCCGCGTCAAGGGCCCGCGCGAGCTGATGCGCCGGCTGCTGCAGGTAGGCATCGTCGCGCGCGACCAGGGCGCGCGTCTGCAGCCCGCACTCAAGCCCGGCCAGCGGCTGGTCTCGCGCGAGGGCGACCTGTGGCGCTGGGACGGATTTTCCGCCGCCGCCGAGGCCCCGACGGCCGCCGGCCTTCTGCTGGCGGAGCGCAATCGCCTGGCCGACCTGTTCGAGCGCGAGGCCAACGCCCGTCAGGAAGCAGCCGCCGCCGCCGACGCGGCGAATGTCGCAACCGGTGCGCACCGGCGGGCCGAGGAGCGCGAGCGCGTTTTGCGCCAGCTCTGGCGCACCACCCAGGCCGAGCTCGGCCGCACGCGCGAGGCGCTGACCCTGATCGAGCGCGCCGCCCACGAGACCGAGGGCAAGCTCGCCACCGTCAACGATGCCCGGACCCGCGCCACCGAAAGCCTGAACGAAGCCCGTGAGCGGGCCGCCGAGATCGAGGCCATGTTGGGCCTGATCGGCAACGGCGAGGAGCACGAGGAGCCGCTCGCCGCAGCCCAGGCCGAAACCGCTGTCCGCCGTCAGCACGTCACCGACCTGCGCACGGGGCTGATGGGCCTGGAGCGCGATGCCCGCCAGCGTTCCGAGCGTGTCGCCGCGGCCGACACCGAGGCGCAAAGGTGGGGCGCGCGCCGCGACGGTGCTGGACAACAGATCGCCACCATCAGCGCCCGGCTCGCCGAGAACGCCGCCGAGATGACGGCGCTCGCTGACCTGCCCAAGCGCATCGACGAGCAGCGCCAGAAGCTGATGACCGGGCTCGCCGAGGCCGAGCGCCATCGCCGCGAGGCGGCCGACCGGCTGGCCGCCGCCGAGAACACCCGCCGCGAGGCTGCGCAAGCCTTGCGCACCATGCAGGGCGCTGTCGCCGAGGCGCGCGAGGGCCGCGCTCGCATCGAGGCCAAGTTGGAGGCCGCCCGCGCGCGCCGCGCCGACGAGACACGCAAAATCCGCGATGCCTTGGGCGTGGCACCCGATGGCTGTCTCGCTCTCGCCGAGATCGCGCCGGGCACCGTCCTGCCGCCGCTCGAGGACGTCGACCGCCAACTCACCCGCCTCAAGGCCGACCGCGAGCGCCTCGGCGGCGTCAACCTGCAGGCCGAGGAGGAGTTGCAGGCGCTCCAGCAGCAGTTCGAGAGCATGGAGCGCGAGCGCACCGACGTGGAGGAGGCCATCGCCAAGCTACGCGGCGGCATCGGTCAGCTCAACCGCGAGGCCAAGAAGCGGCTGAACGATGCGTTCACCACTGTCGACGGGCACTTCCAGAGGCTGTTCACGACCCTGTTCGGCGGTGGCGAGGCCCGCCTCGAGATGATCGAGGGCGAGGACCCGCTCGAAGGCGGGCTCGAGATCATCGCCAAGCCGCCGGGCAAGAAGCCGGCCACCCTGTCCCTGCTCTCTGGCGGCGAGCAGACGCTGACCGCGCTGTCGTTGATCTTTGCGGTGTTCCTGACCAACCCGTCGCCGATCTGCGTGCTCGACGAGGTTGACGCGCCGCTCGATGACGCCAACGTCGATCGCTTCTGCACGCTGATGGAGAAAATGGCCGACGAGACGGCCACGCGCTTCCTCGTCATCACCCATCATCCCATGACCATGGCCCGCATGAACCGCCTGTACGGTGTCACCATGGCGGAGAAGGGGGTCAGCCAGCTCGTCTCCGTCGATCTCTCCACGGCCGAGCAGTTCACCAGCCACGCCGAGCAGGCCCAGGGCGCAGCCTGACCGGTGATGGATCGAACCGCCGCCTCGCCCCTGCGCACGCGCACGCCGAACGTCTTGATCGACCTCGATGGCACCTTGGTCGATCCACGCCCCGGCATCGTCGGCTCGGTGCAGTTTGCGCTGAAGCGGCTCGGCTGGCCCGTGCCCGATGCGGCGGATCTGCTCTGGGTCATCGGCCCGCCGTTGCGGGAAACCTTTCCCAAGCTGCTCGGTGGACCCGAGCACGTCGAGCAGGCCGTGGCCCTCTATCGCGAGAACTACGGGGCCGGCGCCATGTTCGATGTCCGCATCTATGACGGCATTGTCGCCGCGCTGCAGGACCTGCGCGCATCGGGCTATCGCCTCTTCGTCGCCACCTCCAAGCCGCACCCGTTTGCCCGCCGGATCCTCGACCGGATCGGTCTCGCACCGCTGTTCGCCGCGATCTACGGCGCCGAGCTCGACGGCCGCCACGACGACAAGGCCGAGCTGCTGGCGCATCTGCTGGCGCAGGAGGCCATCGCGCCATCCGACGCCGTCATGGTCGGCGACCGCCTGTTCGACATCCGTGCCGCCGTCCACAACGGCGTGCCGGGCGTCGGCGTCACCTGGGGCTACGGCAGCGAGAAGGAGCTGAGCGACGCCGGCGCGGTCGCGCTGTGCCGCGCTCCCGCACAGCTTCCGGCGATCGTGCGAAACCTCGCCGAAACAGCGCGCTAGTGCGCCTGAGATCGCCCGCGGCTGGCGCCCCGTTCCCTGCGCGGTTTCGCCGTACCCGGAAGGCCGTTTTCCGCCGGCCGTTTCCTTGACACCCCAAATCCCCCTCACTATGGTTCGCGCCGTCGATAAACCCGCCGTGCATCGGCCCACCGCGCGATCGGGCAGGCCCCTCAATGTCCACCAACGGCAAGGACTTCGACCCGGGTCGAGGCGAGATCAGCCCGGAGGACCGCGAAGCGTTTCGCAAACGCGCCGCGGACCTCGGCAAGCGCCTCGAGGGTGTGAAGTCCGCGAAGGCTCCGCCGCAGTCGGCCGGCGCCGCGCGTGGAGCTGCGATGGGGCAGGCCTTCAAGATCACGGCGGAGCTGGTCGTCGGCGTGGTGGTCGGCGGATTCATCGGCTGGGTGCTGGACCGGCAGTTCGGAACCGCACCCTGGCTTTTGGTCGTGTTTCTGATATTCGGGTTCTGCGCGGGCATGATGAATGTCGTTCGCACCGCCCGGCAGATGCAGGCGAAGGCAGAGTCGTTGCAGCGCTCGGCGCCTTCGGTGAAGGACGACGAGGACGAGAGGTAAGGGGGCCGGCGTGGCTGCTGAGGGTGGAGCGGATGGGGCACATGGCCCCATGCATCAGTTCGAGATCAGCCGGTTCTTCCAGCTGGATGCCTTCGGCTTCGATGCGTCCTTCACGAACTCCTCGCTGTTCATGGTGACCGCGGTCGTAGTGATCGTGGGCTTTCTCATGCTCGCGATGCGCAGCGGGTCGCTCGTTCCCGGTCGCACCCAGTCCGTCGCCGAGCTGATCTACGAATTCATCGCCAAGATGCTCCGCGACACGGTAGGCCCGGAAGGCAGCAAGTTC